>Ga0255769_10000035_pt1 | contig 141730 bp, 89 predicted proteins | sample 041ome_9_FD_179637 | JGI IMG/M metagenome (GOLD analysis project Ga0255769, IMG submission 179637) | Coastal salt marsh microbial communities from the Groves Creek Marsh, Skidaway Island, Georgia - 041413US metaG (version 2) | ecosystem: Environmental > Aquatic > Marine > Intertidal zone >...
GATTCGATCTCGAATGTCTTCGTTCCGTTCGTAATCATCGTGTCCGCTTTCACTTTCTTTATGTGGTATTACGCTGGCGCACAAAATAGATACCCAGATAGTTGGCTTCCCGAAAACGAACTCGTAACGCCTTTATTTTTCGAGCAGAAAAAAAAATATTTCTCTCTCTCTCTCTCTCTCCCGTAAACCGTACTCCTTCGCGCGCTGCGGCTACGAATCACTCGGGGTCGGGGAATCCAAAACACGCTCGATGGACTCTTCTTCTCCTCCTCCCGCGCACGGGATCGTCGTTCATACTTTTCGCCAAAGTCGCGAGACCGAAACGTTCGAGGACGACACCGCGAGAAATACGAGGAGAAGAGAAGACGAGGCCGTTTTTTTTCAACAAAGGGAAGAAGAAGAAGAAGAAGAAGAAGAAGAAGAAGAAGAAGAAGAGCGAGATGCGATTGATATTCCCCGAGGCTATCGGCGACCGAGACGCACGCTTTTGCCGCGTCAAATACCCGTGAGTGACCCGACGAATAACGCCACGAGAGAACGCACGAGCAGACTGCGACGCGAACTCGAGTTTTCGAGAAGCGAGTATTCGAACTTTGCAAAAGTATCGATGAAAATTTTCTCGTGCGCAGTGGTGGCGGCGTTCGCGGGAATTCTGTATATTTGCACGCACGAGTTTGGCCACGCGGCAGCGTGTAGTTTGACGAGAGATCACAGAGTTGTGAAAATTTCGATATTGTCCGTTACAATATTTGAAAGACCTGTAACATTTGACGGTTCGCCGCCTCCGGCCATAGCCGATGTTGATGGCGCCGATGACGAGAAGAACGGAGGAGCAGAAGATAACGTCACGATTACGCCAATAGGAGATGAATATCGATTGCGCAGTATACAAAGTAGTAACGGCGCACAAGGCGAGCGAAACAGAGCTCCGTCGAAGGTTGGGTACACAACTTGCGCGACTATCAAAACGTACACGACTGACATTTTATTGATCGATCGAAAAGAAGCATGGATTAAAGTTTCCGGGTATCTGTCAACGTTAGCATTGCAAATAGTGTGCGTTAACATTGCAGTATTTTGCAATTCTATCATCGCTGCGTCCTTCATGTATCCCGATACGTTCTTTTACGCCTGGAAACGATACCCCAATGAAGTTCAAGAGGGGTTTTCTGTGTTGATGTTTAACAAAGTCTTGCGCGACCGTCTCGAGCTTCCACCTGGCGTATCCTTGTCTGGTGAAATCAGTGATTTCTCGAATAACTGGGATTCGAAAAATACCGCTTTGGCGTACATGCTGACTGGTATTGGCGTTACTTTGTTGCTTTGTCAAATTGTTGTGTTCGCCGTGGTCAGCGAGAGAAGGTTCCATCGACGCCTCGATTTGGCAGAAGAAAGAGAGCGATTGCGACCATTACGAATACCGCCAACGAGAAGTGGAGTGTGATGCAAAATAGTAGGAGGTACTTTTGATTTAATGATGAGAGTACAGAATGCTGTTCACAGTAGTAATAGTAGTTGTAGTAAATATCATTGTCGTCCTCGCTTGTGCGCTAAAAAAATACACGGGCGCTCATTTTTAGTAGTATCGTCGTATAGTAACATCTTTCTCGTGCAATCTTAATTTTCGTCGTCGATTACTTTCAGTATTCATATCTTTCCCTATCTCTAATCTTTAAAGCGTCCAAGAGTGCGGAACAACGATTTCTCCGGACGGATCCTTGTTGCTCATCTTATCGTCTTCGCGCTCTACGATGACGCTCATAGCGGCGTAGCCAATCTTGGCCAGTTTCAACACTTTCTCTCGTAAAACTTCGTGTAACTTTGGCGGACAACACGAAGCATCTCCACAACCGACCATCACCATTTCTTCAGCGCACGTTTCGATGGCGTCATTAAAGATTTTATTCTTCAACGACCAGATGTCCTTGGATTTCACGGTTGAAGCGATGTAGTTTGTGACTCGGTTGATATCGCGTTGATAAATCTCATTGCGTTGGAAGAGCTTAGAAATCGCCGATGAAAGCTTTTGGAACTTTCTCGCGTTGCTTCGTTCTAAGTGTTTTTGACCTTCTGTGTTTGAAAGCCAGGAAGCGAATCGTTGTTGCGTATCCGTTTTAAACGCGCGCAAAGCGTTATTAATTGATCCCTCTTCTTTTTCGACACCGGGAGACGAGTTGGTTCGTCTTCGACTTACCCGGCGAGTAGAGAGACGAGACGATGAGCGTGTATTTTCCAATCTCTTTCGTTTCTTCGACGCTAAGTTCATGGCCTCACCAGCGCTCCTCGCCATAAAAAATAAAACGAAACTATCGTCCCAGTATTCGATGAGTCGCGTGATGATCTGGTCGCGATAGGTGTCAAAGACGTTTCTCCTATCGTCTAGTGGCGATGCCTTCGAATCCATTCGAAACGTGTCCATAGATCTCGACGTATGCTTTACCACTTTAGAGGATAACTTATCGTCGTTCTCTTCTATTCCAAACATGAATAAGGAGGTCATTGAAATGTTCTGATCAAAATACATGGTCGCGTCGTCGCCTCGCGAGTAATCAAGATGTTGCATCATACACGAGCCTCCAATTTTTGTGGCGAACATGTTCGATTCGAAGAATGGATTTTCTCTCCCACGATCGCCAAAATGACCCAGATGGGAGAATGCTGCTGAATTCGTGGTATTCGTTGCGCTCGTGGTGGATGTCTTTTGCGCGCTGCCCGGGATGTCGAGTAAGTTTACGGACTGAAAGGTTGCGCAGTGTTGCGTGAGTAACGCTAAAAGCGCGGATGCCTTTTCGACGATAACGCGGTTTGTACCCTTGAACAATATTCCATCCTCGTCTTCGCTATCGAGATCGTTGTCATCAATGTCCATGAAAACGTCGTTATTGTTGTTAATGTTGCTTCTCTCCTCACTTTCGATGTCTTCCTTGAAAGCGACTTGAATCATTTTTGACACGCCTATTTTAATGCGTTTCCAGGCTTCCAAAGTCGTTTGTGATGTTTTATTGGATTTTTTCGTATCGATACGCTCGGTAAGATGGGAAAAGTCTGGAGTTCCGAGGCAGAAATGCACAAACGTATAAATTCGTGCGTCGCAAATGGAGTCGAGCGCGATTTTCCAATCGAAGCGTCGTTCGTCGTTCGTTGTGTCTTCGTCGTCGCTGTCGTCTACGTCGTTTTCAAATGCGCCGTCTTCACGATACGCGGCCATTTCTTCTTCGTAATCTGCCGGAGCGTTAAAATGAAACGCATCAAACTGGCGCGGTGTACCAAAAGGATCGGCATTTGCGTCATCATTAGTACCGTGCGTCCCTTCCTCCTCCATGCCTTCCTTCTCGCGTTCTTGTTCGAGCATTCGTCGCACTTCTTCCTCACCCGTTCTGTCTCTCGTCTCCTTCGTCGTTCGAAACGTCTGCAACTCCTTCTCCAGCACGAGCGCTAAAGTCTCCCCTATTTTCTCCGGCGACCACTTTTCAACGACCGCACGCAAGTTTTCGCACTCCCTTCTCAGCGTGTCGCCTTCAATAATCGAAAACACCTCCTCTCCGTCGTCGTTGTCCACGTCGACGACGTTCTCTACGTCTCCTTCTCCGACGAGCATAGCAAACCCTTCTCCCTGTTCCTCTCCTGCCGCGTGCTCTTCTACTCCTCCTCCTCCTCCTTCTTCTTCTTCATCTTCCACATCTTGAACTTCCCCGTACTCTCTATCTCTCGCATTCGTCAACTGTTTCAAACGTCTCAGACCCATCGGTAGCTTCGCCATCTCGGTGACCCGGTCCTTCCCTCGCCTTCCGCTCTCGGAAGAGTTCAACAACCCGGCGACTAAACTCGCTCGCATGCGCTCCGAAATCTCGCACCTCTCCGCCATCGCTTTCACGTACAATCGCACGTCCTCGTCTGAAGCTTCGCCGTAAATCCCTTCCGATGTTTCCTCGCGAAAAGGAGAGAAAAACAGTCTTTGTTTTTTGTTTCTTCCTGATCTCGTTTCTTCGTCTTCTTTTTCTTCTTCCGTCGCGCTTTTGCCGCTCTTCTTTTTTTGTTTCGATAAACGCCTCGCGCACGACGAGCTCTCTTCGAATAAACCTTGTCTCACCCACCTCGCGAGCTCCTTGTTCTCGAGCATGATTAAGTGCGCTTTCGATTTCACCGGTAATTTCGAAACGATGATCACGCCGACGTCTATCGGCAACTGCGCGAGAGAAAATATCGGACTTTGTCGTTGTTGTTGTTGTTCTTTTTCCGCCGAAGTCGTCGTCGAAAAAGTCTGTTTTTTGCGCGCTCTTCCGACGAGGAGCGACGGCAGCGAGAGCGATAAATCCGCGCGCGGTCTCGATTTCCGAGGCGTGTCTGGCGAGAACTGCGAGGTGTGCGCGTCTGAGTCGCGCATCGTCGTTCGCGCGTGTGCGTGTCGCGCGCGTTTACGATATTCACGCGCGTTTATTTTTTATTATTTTTTTTCTGTGGCGCATTCGCGCTGCGTGCTCAGTTTTTCATTTGTACCCCTCCTAATTTGGTGCTCAAAAAGAGAAATATTTAACAAAAATTCCCCCTTCTTTGGGAATGGACGACGCGCGGAGAATGAATGCACTCGTCGTCGCGCGAAAGAAAGGCGTGTTCTCTCTTGTTTACAGTACGTCTGGGCACGTGTACGTGATGATAAATTTAAAAAAACAACAAGGGCGAAATAGGTCTCGCGGGAAAGCGTACGAACGCCTCTCGCTCGAGATTTTCGGCTACTCTCCCTCTCTGTGTGACTCTTTTCTTAAAGTTCTCCTAAACTGGCTAACGAACATGATTTCGCCTTCTCTATGAACGCATCTTGAGCCTTGCTGGCGTTGCTGTTATCTCCAGACCACGCTTTTAAGGCGGACGCTTGCAACGCTCTCCCGTAACTATACGAAAGCGTCCACGGGAACGCTTTGCCGGAATCCTTTTGCAACTTGTGCATTAAATTCAACCTTCGGCAGGCTGCGTCTTCGGATTGGCCGCCAGATAAGAATAAAATTGCCGGCACTACCTCTGGCACGCACGCTAACAACACCTCGTTGGTGTACTCCGCCACTTTCAAGTCGTCTTTCTCCGACTCTTCGTTACCGCTCCCGGGCGTCACCATGTTCGGTTTCAACACCATCAACTCCAAATCCACGTTCTCTTTGTTCAAATGTTCGAAGACTTTCGTCAACACGTTCTTCGTCACCGTTCTCGAAATCTCCACGTCGTGCGCGCCATCCGGCACAATCTCCGGCTCTACGATCGGTACTAGCCCGTTCTCTTGACAGATCTTGGCGTACCTCGCCAAACTCTTCGCGTTCGCCTCCACCGCGTCCGCGCTCGGCAACGCCTTCTCCACGTCAATCTTTAACACCGCTCGCCACTTTGCAAATCTCGCCCCAGCTTTATAATACGCCTCGCACCGTTCGCCTAATCCGTCCATGCCATCCGTATCCGTCTCCCCGTCCCCTTCTTTCCCGACCGGTATCGTCGCCCCTTTATCCACTTTAATCCCAGGCACGATGTCCTTCTTCGTTAAAATCTCCGTCAACGTCTGCGACCCGTCCTCGCTCTTCGCGTACAGCGTCTCCTCGAACAAAATAACCCCAGAGATGTACTTCTCCACGTCTCCGGCGGTAAACAACGTCTCGCGCCAAAACCTGCGATTGTCTTCGATATTTTCCACTCCGATCGATGCGAAACGTTTTCCAATCGTCCCGGTGGACTCGTCGGCGGCGAGGATGCCTTTCCCCGCTTCGGAGAGTTTCGCGCACGTCGCTTTCAGGGTTTCCGCGTGAGGAGACATGATGCGTTCTTCTTCTTTACGATTCGTCTCGGTCGGTTTCTGTTCTCTCTCTCTCTCTTCCTCTCTCTTTGAGATTGATGTTTTTTTATTCTGGAGATGCTTCACAAATTATCCACATTTTGAACTCTTTGCGACGCGTTGGGGATAGATAAAACGCGCAAACACACACACACATCAAAAACACACCAATGCTAAAACCTTCTTCCGCGCAATCGATCCTGGAAGAAACCAGTTTGATCGTCCGCGAAACTTTCCGCGCGGTGTTAGGAGGAGGAGGAAATATCGCTTCGTCTTCTTCTTCGTCGTCGTTCCGCGAACCGTCTCTCGATGTGGACGTGAAAGTCGTCTGCGTCTTGTCCGCGATGTTGTTCGCGCTGAACAAGACGATAAAAGTGATGCTGGTAGAACCGATCGCGAGGAAAGCGCTGACGTGCGACGCGACGAGGACGAAGAGCAGCGGCAACAAAGAGAAACGGAGGATGAAGAAAGCGTGCCAGAAGTTCTCGCAGTCCGCGCTGGAGGCGCTGATTTATTTGTTTTTTTTCCTCGTCGGAATGCGAATCGTGCGAACGCAGGCGTGGTTTTGGCCGTCGCGGAATTGGTGGAAAGATCAAACGAGCGATTCTCGAACGCAGGCAGATTTTAGAGGGTATTACTTACTGTACGTGGCGAGGTACGTGGCGGAGATTATTTCGGTCGGGTTAGAGTACGACAGGAAAGATAAGAGAGAGATGTTGTTGCATCACTTTTCGACGGTGTTTTTGATTGGGATATCGTACGCGTACGGGTTCACGAGAGTCGGGGGGATAATTATGTTGCTTTTAGACCCGGCGGATGTGCCTTTGCACGTGGCGAAGTTGTTCAAGTACGTCGCGGACGCGAGGAAGAGCGAGCTGAATAAAGTGAATAAAAGTAGAAGTAATAACGAGAATATTAGCGCGGCGGCGACGCAGAGAGCGATTACGGTCGGGAAGCGATGTCAGTTCATGGCGGACGTTTTGTTCGGGGTGTTTATGGTGACGTTTTTTATCACCAGGTTGGTCATGTATCCGTACGTCGTGTACAGTTCGCAGTTTGAATGTCGAAAGTTCGTGAACGTGGAGAGAAATTTGGCGTTACTGATTGGGTACTGGTCGTGCATAGTTTTGTTGTACATCGTCTTGGCGTTGCAGGCGTATTGGTTTTATTTAATTTTGAAAGTAGCGATTAAAGTCATCACGAAAGGCGAGGCGGAAGACGTGAGAAGCGACGACGAAGACGAAGACGGGGAAGACGACGAAGATTCCGACGACGAGAACGAGTTAGAAGGGAAGAAGAAAAAGTAAAAGGAAATGATAACCACACATGTGTATACCGGGCGTGTATTTCGAGAGAGAGCGAAAAAGCTTTTTATTTGTACAATGTAGAACACAAACCAAACAGGTACCGGTCTAAAAATATTAACATGGCTATATATAAACTATCCTAATGCGTTGCTAAGCTTTCCCACACTGCGCGTCTACCGGCATGAAGCCCCTGCGATGCTTTTTGTTGGCATCTTCTTTACTTCCCGCGGAAGTGCACAGCGTGATCTTCTTCGATCGATCTAAATGTTCAATCAACATCTTCTCGCTTTCGAACGAGTGCACGTCCGTGCCAAACTTCCTCGCCGCCATGCCCGTGTAATAATGGTAGGAAACCTCTTTCGTCCCTCCGTTTTCTCCAGCTCCGGCTACCTTGGTTCCAAATCCGTACGCGTTGACTTTTCCGCAGAGTTGCATGGCCGCATAGACGGAAACCCATCCAGAACTCGGCGTGTTCCCGCCGGGACCGCCGGCGGATTCTACCCCAGCCGCGCACAACCGCGACCGGTAATCCACCAACGTCTGTCGAATGATGTTAATGACTTTACTCGATAAAATCAACAGCGTGATATCCGGTCTCCTTTTCCTCCAAAACTCGTGCATCTCGTTGAAAATCGTCGCGTCTACTCGAGTTAAAATCAACGTCACGTCCTTCTCCAACGGTAAGTTTTGATATCCGGGATCCCACGGCGCGTAGCCGTGCGAATATCTGTGCGACCACAGCGAATTCAACACTCGAAACGTCGACTTCTTACCCACGTGCAACTCGTATCCTTTCACCGGCGCTTGGTTCATACGAAACACGACGTCGTGCGAATCAATCGTACCTCCAAACGACGCGTCTAAAAGCGTACCCGAATTCCCCAACACCGCGCACCTCTTCCACCTGTATTTCTTCGCGATCGCCGCCGCGTTCGGCGGCAACGCGTAGTACCTCTTTATCCCCCCAAATCCTAATCGTTTATAATTCTCCCTCGTCACGAATATATCTTTCAGCGCGATGCGATTCGCCGGCAACCGCAAAGGCATGCGATGCAACGACACCTCCTCTTCCCGCCGGCGCGAACCGTTCCCGTCGCTCCCACTCCCCCTACCACTACAGTTGCTCGGCAACGACGCCAACGACGCGATCCACTCCGGCTCCTGCCTCGCTTTCTGCCTCGGCGGTTTCAAAATCTCCCCGGTAAAATCGTCCAACTGCAGCGCGTACGACTCCATGTCCTCTTTCGTCGACGCGGAAGAAGAACCGTCTTCTCCATCGACATCTCCGCCGCGATAGTCCTCCCCAAAGTCGTCGAATTCCATCAACGCATCGATGTCTTCGTCTTCTCCGCTTTTACCACCTTCGACGCTCTTCTTCGCGGCGAAAAAAGCGAAGAGGAGGAACGACAGAGAGAGGACGAGACGGAGACCAGAGCGTCCTCTCGTTCTTGTTCTTCTCGAAGGCGTCTTCATCGCTCTGAGTGAAGAAAGGTTTTCTCTCTCTCTCTTTTTTAATGGAGAGACACGAACGGGAAAAAAAAAACGCATCGAGTGCGTGCACACTTTCTCACAAAGAGAGAGAGAGTCCTTTTTCGTTAAACGCGCGTCGAGAACTAACTAAAAGCAGGAAGCGACACATATGACGTCTTTCGTCGCTTCTTCTCCGTCGCGCCGTTGTTACTATTCGTCGTCGTCGTTGCGTCGACGCACTTCTTCTTCTTCGTGTTCTTTGAAGAAGAAGAACACGAATCGCGGATTCCCCACGGGAAGAAGAAGAAGAAGGAGAAGCGTCGTTTTCGTCGCGGAGTGCGGAGAGAAAACGACGAAACCTTTCGAAGAAGAAGAAGAACACGACGATGGTTCCGCGTTTTCCGTGTGCGTGTTGGGGTGCGGTCCGGCTGGGCTGACCACCGCGCTCGCGATGCAAAAAATGTTGAGAGGAAAAGATACGCCTTCTTCTTCTTCTCCTGCGCTTCGGATAACCGCGTTCGATAAAAATCCGAACGCGATGGATGGAAATTTAGGCGGCGGGTTTAACATCAACGGCGGCGCGGCGGTACTGGAGAAGTTAGGGGTGTACGAGGAAGTATTTTCGAGAAACGCGAACCAGTTGCGAGCGGTGTTGTCGAGACGGTGCGACGTCGATCGAACGCGCTTGTTCGAGGTGGACATCGAGAAGGAAGTGAGAGAAGATTTTTTAATGAACGCGAAAGAGTTGTTGGTGAACGAGGAGAGAGGGGAAGTCATGGCTGGGACGGTCATGCGATCGGATTTGAGTCGGAGTCTTTTTGAGAGTTTGGACGAGGAGACGTTCGATGTTGAGCTCGGGTGCGAGGTTGTCGGCGTGGACGCCGAGACGGGCGAAGTCGAGTTTAGGAGAAAAGACGGAACGACGACCGAGACGAGGAAGTTTGATTTGATCGTAGGTGCGGACGGCATCGATTCGTTGGCGAGGAAATGCGTCGTGGAAAGCAACGACAACAATTTGGTCAACGACGATGGCAACAGCGAGAGTAGTAGCATTAGTGGTAAAAAAGAACCGATTTACTCTGGGATTAAAATTTTATTCGGCGTGACTGGAGTGGACGATGAACCGGAAGATCTAATCCGAGAAGTGAGCGAACGAACTACCGCGCACCAATGGTTCGGCGACGGCGCATATTCTTTAGTGTTTACCGGCGGTGGCGATGGCAAGAAGCGGCACAACTTAGCCTTCTGCTCGAACGAACCGTTAGGGAGCGCGAACAGTAATCCGTCCTGGCGCGCCAACTCGTCCGTGACGAAAGAGTACGCGCACAACAAGATGATGAAAGCAAACATGCCCTCGGACGTCTTGCGCCTTTGCTTGCGATGCGAACGGTTTTTCGAGATCGGTGTTTTCTTCCACGAACCTTTAGACAGTTGGAGCTCTCCGAGCGGGAAGGTTGTGCTTGTTGGCGACGCCGCGCACGCCATGCCGCCGTTCTTAGGCCAAGGTGCCAATCAAGCGATGCAAGACGCGTACGTCTTGGCGAAGTGCTTATCAACCTGCGGAGCGGATATTAAAAATCCTGCTAAAGTGAACGAGGCGTTGCAGTCGTATTCAACCACGAGAAGACCTCCGACTGAAGCTATCATGAACGCCTCGAGATTCGTAGGTGCCTTGGAAACGGGTAAAGGGCCGGTGAGTCTCTTTCGGGACTTGGCGTTCTTCGTCGCCGGGAAGCTTGGCATCACGGGTAAGATATTCCTGAGCGGTGCGACGCCGCGGTTGTGAGTAGAATAAAATGACTAACTGGTGTAAAAAAGTAAAAACAACATTGCGCACGAGAAGAACGCGTTTATTGATAATAATAATGGTTGTCGCGGGGAGGGCGTCTTTGGATATTTACAATGTTGTTTGCGCAACTCTCTCGACTGACTAAAATAAAACATTCGTTTCTTCCTCGTTCTCACTTGGTACATTTTGAGTATTTATACACACATTTCTGCTTTTTCTCGTTCTCGCGCGCGTTTGACTTCTACTCGGAGACTCTTTCTTCGCGTCTCTTCTTCTTCTTCTTCTCCTTACGATGATGTTTTGCTTCATTGTTTTCCGCTTCTTCTTCTTCTTCTTCTTTCTTGAGCACCCTCCTCCTCACGCAAAAACGCGTTGGAAAAGGTGCTCAAAAAACAAAAAAGAGAAAAAAAAACTCAACTCTCACGCCGCGTCTTGCTGTTGTTTCTTCGCCAACTCTTCCAACGCTTTCATCTCCGCCATTTTCTTCTTCATCAGTTTATATTCCTGCGACAGAGATAGAAGTCGGGTCAGAACGCGTTCAAAATCTTCAGAGAGAGAGAGAAATAGAAACACAGAAAAAAAAAGTCAAGGTGGCGAAACGAGAGCGCGCCAACAAGGCGAAACGCAGAAATATAAAAATAAACGACCGCGCGCGCGCGCTCACCTTCCCGTAGCAATTATTACACAAATCCCCGTCCGGTAAGAGTTTGCTCTTGTACCAGTGTCCGCTCGTCGTTTTGCTCGAGCACGCGATGCACGTCTTGTGTTGCAACGCCACCAGTTCGATTCGGTAGCATCGCTTGCACAAGTCGCCGACGGTGATTTTTGACTTGTACCACTGTCGGCTCGTTTTCGTCGTTTCGCACGAGTGGCATTTTTTATCGACCAATTCGAGCGCTTCGACGCGGTAACACGTTTCGCACAAACTGGCGTTGGGCTGCGTTTTGGATTTGTGCCACGCGCACGAGGCGAGACACGTGCATCGAGAGCATATGCGCGTCGTCGTATTCGTCGTCGTCGCAATGGTCGTCATCGTTGTCGCTGGTGTCGATGACGGTTGCAGTTGAATCGTCGTCGTCGTCGTCGTCCCCGCGGAGGAGGACACGGTGTTCTGATTTCCATTTTTCTCCGGCGACGTGGCAGTCGTCGTGGCTTCCAAATTGGACTTTTTTCTCGCCTCGTCGTCACCTTCCTCTTCTCGCAATGGACGCTTCTTAATCGGAGCTTTTATGGCGGTACTCAAAGGATTGTTGTTCTCGTTGTTCGATTCTGAGTTTGAAACGACTTGTTGTTGCGTCGTCGTCGTCGTCATCATTCGTTGCGGTTGTATCGCGACGGACATGATGATGTTTCGCGTTAGTGCGCACTTTTCAAAAGTGTCGACTTTTCCCGGGAAAGCCGTTACGCGAGGCTGCCACGTCGGTGTGGGCTCACGTGAGACCCTAAAACAATTTTTTTTGTACAGTAATAAGTAAATGTAGGCGTGTGTGTGTGTTTTTATACAGATGATGTTTATTATTATGGTATTTGTATCGGTATCGCGCGGAACATTTTATCATCACCGCGGCGTGAACCTACCCGGAGGCAGAGTGAACCCGTCTGCTCCTTCTCCCTCCGCTCTTTTTCCTCCTCCTCCTCCTCCTCCTCTGTCGTAGTCGTCGTCCGGGTTGTGACCGGACGGGGAGCGGTCGTCGGGGCGAATACTTCTCGAGCGGGGAGAGAAATTTTTCAAGCTCGTCGACGGCGGTTTCATGTCTTTGATGTCGTCCAATTTGACGGTAAAATCGAGGACTCTGCGGTCGGTGTCTCGGAAAACGGAGACTTTGACCGAGTCGCCGACGACGTGGTTGTCTAAGGCTCGGTAGAGGTCGTAGGAGTCTTCGATTTTCTCGTCGTCGATGCCGACGATGACGTCGCCGAGGAGCAAGCGACCAGAATCGTCGCGTTTCGTACTTCGGATGCCGGCTCTTTCAGCCGGGCCGCCCTCTCTCGCGTCTAATACTAGCACGCCTCCTAAACCTAACTGTTCGGCGATTTCGTCCGGGGCGAAAGACACGCCGATGATTGGCCGGGTGACTCTGCCGAATCGGATGATTTGATCGACGATGCCGGTGACCATATCAACGGGTAACGCGAAACCGACGCCGGAAGAGGTACCAGAAGCGCTATAAATAGCGGTATTTAACCCGATGAGTTGACCAGAAGAGTTCAAAAGAGGACCGCCACTATTTCCTGGGTTAATCGCCGCATCGGTTTGGATGATGCCGTCGATCGGTCTTCCGGTGTTCCCGCTTTGAATCTGTCTCGACAACCCGGACACGACCCCAGTCGTCAACGTGTGGTCTAAACCGAACGGATTACCAATCGCGAAGACTCTTTGACCAACCTGTAAACTACTCGAGGACCCGATCGGTAACGCTTTTGCTTTATTCGTGTAACAACTCGCGTCCATCAGTTTCAAAACAGCGATATCTTTATCGTCGTCGAAACCGACTACGACCGCGTCGCAGGCGTCCAACACGTCGTTTATATTCCCTTTACTATTCGGCCCGCGGTTATTTTGTAAACTAAACTGCACTTTTAACTCGTTCGCATTCCGAATGACGTGATAATTCGTCACGACGTGACCTTCGTCGTCCCAAATAATTCCAGACCCGGCGCCTTGCGGCTGCTCCGTCAAACTCAGCGTAAACGCGTCTCTTCTCACCGCGACGTTGGTTATGAAAACCACCGCAGACTTTGACTTTGTGAACAAATCCACCACCGATTTCTCCTCATCTTTCAGCGGCGCCGCTTTCTGTACTTTCGTCACGTAATTCGGCTCGATTAACTTTTGCTTCTCTCTGTCTTCCTTCTCTTTCAATTTTACGCCAATGTCCGCAATCTTCGACGCGTCGCCTTTCCGTATAGCCTCGGCGAGCTGCCTGTTCAAATCTTCATCGTCGTCGATATCGACGACGTCGCTCATCCTCGCCTCGCGTTGACTACTACTAGCGCTCCTAGAAATGATCTCTTCTATCGTTTCTTTCCTATCCGTTCGCAGCAGCCCCATTTCGCTCCTCCTCGCGACGACATCCGCCATCGAAGAAGAAGAGGAAGAAGATATTTCAACCGCCTCGGCGCAGAAAGGCACCAACGTCACGCACGCCGCGCTCAAAAGAGCCGTCGCTTTCGTCCCAAACGCTCGCAGCGCGTGTCGTTCGACTTTTTCCTCTCCTTTTCGCATCATCGAAACCATCGTTTTCTTCGCGTCGTCGTTACCCGCATCGTCGTCGTCGCCAGAAGCAGCGCGTCGATGTCGTCGTCCAAAGCGAGTGACGTCTTCTCCATCGAAAACTTTACTCCTGCTCGCGGCATCTTTTGTGCTCTTCTTCTTCTTCTTCTTCGCCGCGAAAGGACGAAAACTGACGATAGCATCCGTCCTCGTCGATGCGAAGAACATCGAGTAGTTATCGTTAGCGGAGAGCGTATTCGCGCGGACTCTCTTTACGCGGACTGGGGAAATTTTTTTGGAGTCTCTCTGCGTGCTTCCGAAAAGGCGTGAAAATGAGATACGAAAATACCGTTGAAAACGCTCTCCATTCATATTACTCGTTTTGCTGCGCGTTTACTGAAGAGAAATCGGAGAGAAAATATACCGACGACGAGTCTTCTCGCGACTTCGTCGGAGAGAGAGAGACGGAGAGAGAGAGAGAGAGAGAGAGAGAGAGAGAGCTTAAAGGACATCAAAGAGAGAAAGAGAGAGAGAGAGAAGCACAAACACATGCCTCCAATTGCACCACCGGATGAAGTGCTGGCAAAAATCAAAACGCTCGTGGAGTACGTGGTAAACCACGGCGCGGATAAAGAGCAAATCGCGCGCGAAGCGATCGAGAAGAATAAGTTTGATTTTTTGTCCGCGCGGAGAGATTCGGTCGGGTTCGTGTTTTACGAGTACGTGAAAGGGGAGAAGTTGCGAGTGAGAAGAGAGGAGAGAGATGCGAAGAGGAGAGAGGAGAGAGAAGGAAAAGAGGAGGACGGAGGCGGCGGCGGGAAGAAGAGGAAGGTGGAGAGCGAGGAGAATAACGCGCGCGCGCATCATACTAATAATCATCATCGCTCGAATGGGGGCACGGACCGGCCGAACATGAAGATTGCGATTCTAGACGTCGTGAAGAAACATCTGCAACCGTTCTATTCCAATAAAGACGTGTCGAAGGAAAGCTACAAGGCCATATGCAAAAAAACGTGCGAGAAAGTGATGAGCAAAGAGCCGCAGGTGGAAGACGACGAGGAGAAAGTGAAGGAGTGGTTGGACGAACGCGTGAAGAAGAAAATCAGAGGGTTGGTGGAGACGTTCGTGGAGATGGAACGCGGCGGCAGTGGAAGATGACGCGGTGAAGTTTTCGATGCATAGCACGTAGAAAAAGTTAAACACATATAATAATAATAATAATAATAGTTTTTTTGTCACTTGATCACACAACACGATTTTAGTACGCGCAATAACGCGCGCGTAAACATTAGTTGTCTTTCAAGTTGACCAAACCGGTAATCCGTCTGAACTCGTCCGTGTACGCGCCGCCAGATTTTTTACCACCTTTCTTCGCGACTTGAGAGTACGCGAAGACGCCCGCCAACGCGATGGCCGTCCCGGCCAAGTTCATCGGAGATACCGGGTTGCGGAAGAACAACACCGAGGATGCGATGACAACCACTCTCTTCACGCAGTTACCGACAGAGTGCGTGACTGGAGTCACTTGTTGCAAAATCATATACGAAACTTGTTGATACAAGTGGAACGTCGCCGCGGTGATGAACACTCTTTGCATCATCTCCGCCAACGGGAACCCGCTCGTGGCCAACGCCGCCGGCGTGAATTTCACGCCTTCCACCGCCACCGCCAACGGCAAGGAAATCACCGCACTCAACAACGTCATCACGGAGAACAAGGTGATGTTGTCCATCTTTACGCCTTTGTTTCCCCCCATGACTTTCTTCGAAAACACGTTTCTGGATTGAAAGACGACGTTCGACCCCATGGCGGCGCCGAAGCCGATCCAGTTAAAGCTCGCCTCCGCCAAACTCGCCAACGCGACGCCACCAACCACCGGCACCAACGCAGCCACGACCGCCGGACTCGGCGTCGTTCCTAAAAACAAAAACGAAAACAAAACGCTAAAAAACGGTTCCATCGCTTTAATCGTGTGCGTAAAACTCACCGCAACCTTACCCAACGAGATGTTCGTCAACAAGTTCCCGAGCGTGTGAATCATCGCCAACGGCAACACCATCTTCAAATTCTCCGTGGAGAAAACCTCCTTCTTCGGTCGTTCCACCAAGTTCAATCCCCACATGATGGCGATTAAAACGCACCCGCCGAAAAATTGAAACATCGTGCAGTGCCACGGATACGGGAACGCTTTCAACACCTGCTTGTTGTAAATGTTGAAAATGATGTTGAACGCGTACCAACCGCCGAACAAAACGCCCAACAAAGCGGTTTTTTTCAAGTCTTTCGAAATCTCGATCGACCCTGCCGCCGCTCTGACCGTCGACGACGGCTTGGAAACCGTCGTCTTCCCGCGTTTTCGCTCCTTGAACAACGACACCGCGCTGCTGCTTCTCGAAGACAACGAGGTCGAATTGGAAAAAGAAGAAGTGGGAAATCGCATCGTCCCTCTCGATGAAGTCATCGTCATCGAAGAAACAGCCGCGGCCGCCGGTGTTCGAACGCATCGCTTAGAGGACGCCGCGGTGGTGGTGCTGTTGCGCGTGGATGCGCGAATGTTCACCGCCTGGGCGGAAAGCGTTTGGGTCGTCGCAAACATTTTTTTTTGTTATGTGTATAAAGATATGGGGGGTATTTTATCCTCTTTTTGCCCTGCTCACTCACGTGTTTTCGAGAAATACTCGCACGTGTTCGAAAAGAAGAAGAAGAACCCACACTCTTTTGTTGCATTCTCAACAACAAATCATCATCATCGCTCCTGTCGTGCTCGTGTTCGTTAGATGAAACAAAAGATGTGAAACTCGTTGGGAAACCCCCTCACTTCCTGCACCTCTCTCTTCTTCTTCTTCTTCTTCTCCTCATATATCACACGGTATGATGTTACACTAAAATGGTGGTGTTTACGATTACAAATAGAAGCTAACGAGAGTGTTTACACGAGAAACGGGAAGAATGCCTTTCGGCGCGTCCCGACGGCTTTCTCGCCGAACGCGTCCGCGTACCACTTTTTGTACTTGACCGCACGCGGGAAGAGGTTGGCGAACGTCCAAAACGCAAACGCTTTCAAGGCGGCGTTGTTCGTCGCGACGGCGAGACCTAGCCACTCGATGAACTCGCCTAAATAATTTGGGCATAAGACGTATTCGAATAAGAATCCGGAAGGGAGAATGTATTTGCTCTTGTTGGTGGAGACGGCGGAGTGGCGCCGCGCCGCCGCTCGAGTCGGGGTGGCCCTCGTATTCGCTCTTCTCTGTCTGAGGAGGATTTCATCCGAGACGCAGTTGATGAGAGCACCGATTGCGGCGACGACGAGACCTAATTTGAACATCGCATCATCTTGCGACCGACGAATGCCTCCCAGCGCTCGCAATTCCGACGCCACGAATGCGCCGTTGAAGAGGTTGAACAAGACCGCCGAGCCTACAAACGCGAGGGGAGAAGAGAAGTTAGTTAAAACACGAAACGTTCCACGCGCGCGCGCGGCGAGCGCGAAAACAAACAAACACAGAAAGCTCGGAAGAAGAAATTCAACCATAATATCGTTTTGTGCATCACGAGCCGGAACGGCTTAAGAAGCGCGGATATTTGTTCGTCACAGCCTTCACACATCGAGTAAAAAAAAGCGGTTAAAAAAGGACTCACCAACGACCGGGAAATTCGTCTTCCCTAACGTCCTTCGCATCGGCCAGACGATCGCTCTGTGCGCGTAATGCGCCACAAACCACCACAACACGAGAACATCGCCTCCATTTCCGAGCGGTTTCGTGCCTTTCGGGAAATGAAACGGCGCGTCGGCGGCGAAGAAGTAAAAGTACGACAGCGCGATTGGACTCGCGATTTCTTGCACGCACCAACCGATTTTGCCATCGATAGTTGGACCCCATTTTTTGCTGTGAAAACGGCCGTACGGGGCGGAAACGAAGAAGAGGAAGAAAAAAGTGATCGCGGCGACGATCGTCCATCGCTGCACCGCGGCGTCGAAATCAGTGAGTGACATTTTGTGTGTATCTTTTTCTACAGAATGCGGCACTTTTTTGACGCAAAATGCCAAGAACAAATGTAATAAACCAGGACGTCTCGCACCAAAAGCTCCTGAGAGATTCTCTCAGTGCTTCCATACAAAACGCGGCCGGACCCATCGGTTTAGCGCTGCAACACGTCGTTCTCGGCAAACGAAGCAGCGTGATTCTCGCGGCGTTTGGCGTGTGCGTCAACGTTTCGAATTTAGGCACGAGCGTGTTCCAGTTTCTCGTCGATGGCTCGATTTCTAAAGTTGGCGGGCAAGTCGCGAAAGGAGACGACGGAGAGTTAAAGAGACACGTGCAGAGGAGCTTTTTCGTTTCGATATTGTCAGGGGCGATGGCTGGTGTGGTTTTGATGCTCTCTGGTGACGGCTTGTTTAGCGCGTTGGGGGAAACGGAAAAGCTAAGCGTCGGGAAAGGCTATTACTATTGGCGCTGCGCGGCGATGCCGTTTAAGACGTCCTCGAATGCTTCGGTGGGTGTTTTAGGGGGGTTTGGACATGTTCACGTAGTTTCCTTAATGAATAGCGCGGTTGCGATTTTGCAAGTCGCTATGGTTTGCGTCGTGTTGCGGATGTGTTCGGCGAAAGGAGAGAGAGGGGTGTTGGACGCGCTCGGTCTGGCCTATTTCGTAGTCGTGATGTTCCATTCGATTTTAGGATGGACAATCGTGTATTTCAGTCCTCCGAAAAGGATTGGATTGGAACGAAAAGCAGTCAAAAGAAGAAGAGAGACGGCGCGAGAAAACGCAGAGGGAGAAAGAGAAGAAGAAGAAGAAGAGAGTAAGAAATATTTCGTGGACGCGTTGAACATGTTCGGAAGGTCTATTTTGCTACAGCTTTCGTTTTTCATCGCGGTGCTCGTTGCTTCGAGAAAGTTATCTGTCGAAGGCTTGGCAGCGCATCATTTAACGGCTCAGTTGTGGTTAGTGTGTAGCTACATAGTCGACGGTTTCGCGACGATTGCTACGATTTACGGAAGCAGATTGTATTCAATCAGATTGATTAAAAAATTGCGCGTGTTGACGGTTCGATTGCTTTCCTATGGCGTCAGTCTCGGGTTTTTCTTTTGCATAGTGTTCTTAGGTTTTGGAAATGCTGCTCGCAAATTGTTCGTAGGCACAGATAAAGAGACGAATTATTATCTCAGTAAAACGTGGCGCATTGTGAGTTTGGCCCAACCAGTAAATGCCATGGTTTTCGTCCTTGACGGATTAATGTATGCGACGAAATCGTACGCGTATGCCAGGGAAATCATGGTCGCGGGAGTTGGTGTCGTATTTTTACCGACCATTTTAAGCGCGACGTTGATTAAGGATGGAAATCTGAATTCTGGTGCAAAAGTAATCGCTCGCATTTGGACCGCAAAATTAGCGCTGAACGTGTGGCGGATGCTCTTTTTGTTAGGTAGAGTCTTCTTGTGGATTTTGAAGGAAGAGGATCGATCCGAGGAGGGAGAAGAAGATGATGAAGAGGAGAATGAGCGGGACACGGGCAGCGAAGGAAGCGACGATGACGACATAGAAGAATCTTTAATAGAAAGTGACATTGACGACGACGCGCCGTTGTTAACGCTTTAGCAGGTAGATATGTTTTAGTAATAGTTGATTTAGAAAGATACCTTGTACAATGTAGAGTTTTTTTTACATTTCTACGTCTTCGTCTTCGCTCCAATCGAAATCACTTCCATCCGCGTCGTCTTGTTCCAGACTCTTTGCGATTTCTTTCTCTTTCTTCATGCGTTTTCTCTTCGCTTTCTCTTGCGCAGGATTATACTGACCTTCGTTGCCGTACAACTGTTTGTTTCTCCCGAGTTGCGCCTTAGCATCGGCGCGCTTGGAAATTTCCATGGCGCGTTCAGCGCGCTGGGCAGCCGCGGATGTTTGTCTTTTCCCAGCCCCATCGTCTAACTCTCTCGCATCTTCGTCTTCTGAAACGTCCATGTCTTCGTCGTCGTCCATGTTTCGCGTGCCTGCGCCGCCATTCGTTTGCGCTCTTTCTATCAAAACATCCTCGTGCTCTTCAATCATCATGCCCGAACCGATGGTATCGCTCATCAACGCGAAATCAACGTCGTCGTTCTCCGGTAAACCAGCAATAACCGTAGACGTTTCGTTCTTGTACGCGGTTTCGACGTCAAATTCTTTCGCTTCCGTAGAAACAAACTCAGCCGAGGCGTGTTGCTCGTGTCCTTCGCGGAACTTTGGCGGTTGCGTGAAGTACGGGATCTTCCCGGCGTTCCAATCGGCTAAGATAACTTTCGCCGAGGCGACTAAGTCCGGAATACCTCCTTTTTTCAGTTTACCCATCGAACGACTAGCTTGTCTCAAAAAGTCGTCCACGTCGGTCCATTTTCCAGTTTTATACGTCACCATCAGTTTCTCTTGTGGACACCGTTGGATGATCTCGTGCACTGGAGCAATAGGATCCGTAAGACGTTCGATTTTGACGCAGTTTCTCAGAGCAGTGGCACCTTCCGATTCGCCGTTTGCAGACGAGAACACAACGCCAGGACTGTCTAAGAGTTTTACGTGTTTGTCCAAGATGATTTCCTTCGCTTTTGTCGTCATGCCCGGGGTATTTCCAGTCGCCGCGGAGGTTGAGGATCTCGTCAAGGCGTTGATGATGGACGATTTACCGACGTTTGGAAATCCGACGATACCGACGGTTATAGACGTTTTAATGTTTTTATTTCTGGCGTAGTTTTTCAACAGTTGCAACAAAATTGCCCCGCCGCCGTTGGATTTTGATTTCTTGTTGCCTTGAAACGCAATCGCAGGAAGCTCTTCGCGAAAATATTTCAGCCACGCCTGTACGAATAAATAGAAGAATCGATCGGTTTCGCGGTGAGTACGCGCTTTGAAACAAAAAACAAAAGAGAATGCGTGAAACGAACAAAAAATATCGTCAAAATTTTCACTCTCTGCGAGTCAGACTCTTCCTATCATTATATTGGTAAACGTCAAGCATCCCGCACAAATGTGTGTAGCATTTAGCGCGCAGGACATCAGCGAAATCCGCTAAATATTTTCTTCATCACCCCCGCAGAGAGAGAGAGAGAAAGAGAGACATATAAATGCAGAGAAAAAATAACAATCACGAAAACGTACCTCCACGTTGCTCTTCGGCACTAAATCAATCTTGTTTAGTAACAAAATGACTCTTTTCCCGGGATTCGTTTTCCTCACGAATCTCTCCACCTCTGGCGCTCGACACGCCAACGGATCTCTCGCGTCCAACACTTGAATGACCACGTCTGACAGCTCGACCACTTTTACAAACTCCTTGTAATACGCCCGTCGACTCGCATCTGAATCTCTATCGTCCGTTTGCATGCCATCCGCATCACTACCAATAGTCTCCGCCAGCTGCGCTTTTAACTTCATTTCGTACGCGTTCTCTTTCTTCTTCGCCATCGTCGCCAAATCTGCAAACTCTCCGCCCGCTTTCGCCTTCGCTTTATTCTCCAGCCGCTTCTGGTTCCTCTCCAACTTCTTCTGCTCTTTGATGTGGTCCTGACGAAAGTTTTCAAACTTCATCTCCTTGATTAATTCATCTCGGTACGGGTAATTCGCCGGCACGCCGCCAATCTCTTTCGGCTTCTTCGGTTTAATCCCGAGCTTTTTCAATCGCGCTTCCTCTTTCCTCTTCTTCTTGTGGTGCTCCTTCACCTTGCGAATGACTTTGTACTTTTGTTTCAACGTCGTTCGCTTGGACTTCGATTTGGTGGACTTTTTCGGCATCGTTGATGGTTTTCTTCGTGTCTCGTGGTTTTATCCGGGACGACGTTCTTTGTCTTCTCCCTCACGATCCGTGCGTGTATTCGTAGCCGCGCGCTTATTGGTGCGTAAACCAACCTCGGAAGGAAATCGCCGCCAGCCGCCGGGAAATTTTAAGGCGCCGCTCTTCGTAACGCGTTACTTCTCTGAGAGTCGTTCGGTCGAACGCAAAACGACCCCGTCTCGTCGTTGTTTCTTTCCGGGTCGCTCTAGGTTTGCAAAATTTCGTCGCGCGTGCCAGTGGCGATCGGTTCTGTGCTCTTCTTCGATCGCACCTATTTATTTATCTCTCGCGCGTTTCGATTTGTGAAGTGCGTGAGGTGCTTTTTCACGTTTCGACACGCACGAGACCGAGTTCAGAACTTCTACATTTTTTTTTCAAGGCGTGTATACGTTTGCGCGACGGCTAGACTAAAATCTTATACATACATATACGACAACACAATTGGACGGTTTTTTAAACACGAAGGCAAACAGTAACGATGTTGTCTATCTGAAAAGTGAAGTGGATACAGCCACATCCGGTTTTGCTGATATACTAGGTTGTTCCGGCAACGCTTTGAATGCGCGCTTGAGCGCGTCTCCCACATCTCTGGAAGGAATTCGACACACGCGAATACCGACTCCCCAAACGCTGTAAATGACGTACAAGTCGAGGTCGCTCCTAAACGTCGTGGGGTAGCTAAAGTTACCGTTCGGGTCTCCTTCGATTTCGAAGAAAACATTTTTTATGGTGCAGTTTTCCTCGAGTGTAGAAGAGTCTAGGCTTCGCAAAGAAATACCGAGCGGTGCTCTTTTCGTTTTTGATGGATTGAGCGCGAGGAAGACCAAGGAGCCATCTACATCATCCATATCCGCGCTTACTTTTGAATTCGGATTCGGAAGACTTGGAATGGGCTTTGGATTGCTCCAAGAGACATGCGATGGTGTTGCGATATCGCTATGTGTGTCTACGCTGTACCAAACCTCCCCAGTTGCGCTTCTCATGTACATCAAGTAGGTTGACAAACTCCTTACCACGCTATTTTCTATCAACCACGTGTGCTCGGGAAACTTGATCAATTTATCCATCGTAGGAGTTTTCCATGTTTCTCCTTCGTCGAAAGAGTCTATAGTGCCTGAATATACGCTTTCGTTATTATCATCTGTGCTACCCATTGGACTATGGTATACTTTCTTCAACAACGACGCGTTTTCCGCCATCGGATGATAATCGCGATACCGAAGCCAACTATCGGTTGGTTCGGTCCAAAACGGAAGTCGAAGATGCCCTGGCGCTACCCCTATACACACTCGATTCGCGATGACTTTGGGAACGCCCCCGAGCGATTCGTGCGTCAATATCGTCGTCGGTTCCGACCAGCTTTTCCCCTCGTCTTTCGTGCGAATCAGTTTAATATCGCCCCCGGGTGACAGCTGTTTGCGGCTTTCGCTGTAAAACAAGAAAATCTCGTCTCTCTTTTCCGAGTAATGCAACACCGGCGACCAGAGCGCGTTTAATCCGTACATGGGAACCGCAGTTTTAGACCACGATTCGCACCGGTCCATCGAAATCGAAAACCTGATGTGCTGCCCGGGTTTCCCTTCGCATCCAAACGCGCTGCATTGAAACGCCGCGCAAAACGTGCCCGCTGAAGTCTCGCACATCGTCCCCATGTGCGCGTACGTTATGCCAGCCTCTTTGGCGTGTTCGGATGCGAACGTGAACACCTCGAACTTGTTTTTCGGCGCGACCTTGACGAGTTCGCAGACGTTTTCTTCGACCCATCGCGCGTACTCGAGCTCGTTCTCCGTCGGTATTTGCTGCTTCTCTTTCTTCTTCTTAGGGGGCATGTGATATTTTTGTAACGAACTTTATGCGTGTAGGCGAGAAAATGGATTTTAGTACACATCGAATATATAACAACAGCTTCGTTTCTCTCTCTCTCTTTACGTAAGAGGCGCGTTCTATCGAGCGACCCGAGATTACATTTATCGGAGTGCGCCGTCACTACTCACACGCGGAGGGAAAACGAGTTCTTTCTAATCTTGCGTTTCTTTCTCACATTTTATTTTTACAAGTCTTCGCCGGCTTGTTCTTGTTCTTCGGCCAGGAGACTTTCGATATCTTTCGCGATATCTTTGGACCACGTGCTGCCGTATCTCTTCTTCGGAACGCCGTTTTTATCGACCAGAAACTTTTCAAAGTTCCAAAACACGGCTTTGTTATTAAATGCCGCTTTCAATAACTTCCAATTCTCGTCCGCGTTCTTTCCGTTCACGTCTACTTTTTGCATTAAAATAGCGTCCTCGGGATAGTCGTGTTCTTTGGCAAACTTCATGATTTCCTCCGGCGTTCCCGGTTCTTGGTGACCAAACTGATTGCAAGGATACGAGACGATTTGAAAGTCTTTCGCTACGAAGCGTTCGCGCAAACCGGCAAAGCCTTTATAGTTTGCGCTCGCGTAGCCTCAGTTACTCGCGACGTTCGCGAAGAGCGTAACTTTACCTCTCAACGAGGTGAAGTCGAACGGCTCGCCGTTCAGTTGGAATTGGTTCGGTAACGGATCATACACCGTCGAGCGCACGCGCGGTGTTGCTATTTTTTCATTTTTTTCTTCTACTACGGTTTCTTCTACGATCTTCTCTACGTCTACGTCGTTGTCGCGATGGCTGGCGACTCCAAGCTTCTTCGCTCGTTCTCCTTCGTCAACACCATCGCCTTCGTCGTCATCCAATTCACCTCCACTCGTCTTCCTCTGCGTATTCCCGTCGCTCTCCTTCCTCAGTTTCAACCCTAACATCTCCGGCGAATCGCTCGCTAAATTCGCCACCATTCTTCGCTGCCCGGACGACGTCGACGTCGACGACGTCGTCATCGTCATCGAAAAGAAACAGAAAAAGAGAAGGAGAAGCAAAGCGCCCAATCGACTCATCGACGATTTGTGGGAAACCATCGACGCGAGGAAGGAAGGAGATGCGAGGGATGGGTTTTTCTTCGACCCGTTCTCCGAACCCATTGACATTCGCTTCTCGCTTTTTCTCTCTGTGCGTATTTCTCTCTGTGACGTGTATTTGTGTGTGTGTTTTATGCGTATATTCGAGAGTGGGGAAAAGTGCGTTTTGATGTGCAGACTTTATTTTCTTCTAATCGCGCTTATTCGATACTATCAACTACAAAACTAAAAATCTTCTTCTTCTCTCTCTCTCTCTCTCTCTCTGTTTCTCTGTGCTATATACCTTCTACTTCACAAAATCTTCACCCTCCCGGTTTGAATCAGTTTCCCGACGAATTGCTTCTCCAACTTGAGCGAGTGCACCGTTCGGAGCTTGAATATCTTCTCCCAGTAGTGGCCGATTTTCGGCGTCTCGCCGACGAAATCGAACCCGTGTAAAGAGACGGTGCTGTTCGGGAACCGCTCTAAGCAGTAGACTAAAGCGAGAATCCCGGTGGACGGGAATCGATGACGGAAGTCGTATTTAACGTGCAATATCCGTTGGTAGACTTCTGGGACAAAGTCGGGATGGATTTTGAACCTGGCGTACGCTCGCGTTAACACGCGTTTCTCGGATTCGATGGCGCGTTTGTTTTTAGAGGTCGGAACGCACGTCTTCGCGCCCGGGCCTCGTTTCTTTTGACACTGGGGCGAGACTTCGAATGCAACTGGGATGTAATACCCCATCGTCGGTTTCACTTTCAAATTCATTTTCGATTTCCCAGTCGTCGTCGAGCCGCGAAACCGAGCGTTGCCGGGCAATTTCAGTTTGTTCAAAAACCATAAATCTAGTCTGCGTCCGACGTCTCGTTCGTACCCTTTCGTGACGAAAAAGTTGAACCGACCGACGATGTCGTGTTCGTTATCTACTCTATCACCTTTCCGAGATTTCAAAACCCCTCGTCCGTTCCCAACTAAAGCTATCTTTTTGTTTGCATTTTCGTAATCGATATCCTGCGGCGTCAGATTTTCATCGCTCTCGGCGTCCGCCCACATCGGAAAGACTTCCGCGAGTGTTGTTAAAGACGAAGAAGAAGAAGAAGAAGATAACGGCAAAGTAGGAAGTAACGATTCGTTCTCATTATCTTCTTCTTCTCCTTCTTCTTCTTCTGCCTTCTCGTGGTCGAACCCGAACTTATCCACCTCGCTTTCCTTTTCCGCCTCCTCCGCGTCCACGCCTTCTCTCATTATCCGTCCATCTTCAATCGATTCCACATCCACCAAAGAAGAGGCATCGTTCGTGGACAAGAAAAGAGAAAGAGCGCACAAACACGCGGCAAAAAGCAACGTCAGCGCTTTCGATCGAACCGACGGAGATTGCTGATGGAAAACGCCGCCGCCACCACCACCACCATTGTTATTGCTCGCGTTGTTATTCATCATCGTGGACTCCATTTCTTCTCGAGACAAAAAGCGAAGAAGAAGAAGAAGAAGGCGAGACTTTCACTTCTCCCTTCTCTCTTCTCTGATGAATCGAGCGCACGCCACGAAGCACCGCTCGCCGCTCTCTCTTCCTCTCTCTCAATCTAGCTTTTTTAATTCCCCGCTACGAAGCAAAAAAAAACGCAGACGACGAGGTTCGAACTCGCGCACCCGTTGGGTATTCAGTTTCAACAATCTTTGACGTTGTATCAAAGCTCGTTTCTTTCTCTCTCATGCGAGAGAGTGAATTTAACGAAGTGGTTTATTATTGTGTTTGTGTGTGTGTCGGAATAGCAGCCGAACGCCTTAACCACTCGGCCACGTCTGCTGGGGGCCGGTACGAAACCGCCCGTGGCAATCAAAGTAAGCACTTGGAGCGAATTTAAGATACAAGTTTTGCACTGAAAATGTGGACATTTGGAGATGTGATCTCAAAATAACGTTCGAGATGAAAAAGACATCAAAAATGGGAACAATCTTCGCGAAATCTCGGCGATGGGAAAGAAACATCGACGATTTGTCGCGAGAAATTGATTTTTGCGCGCGTGCGTTCTCGAAAGCGCGCGTTCTGACGCGGAAGAGCGCGAAACCGTTTCCAAAGATTGTTGGTTTTTGTAACCCTAAATATCCGTGAGATTAAATTAATTTTTCTACCAAAAGTACGTCTCCACTCTCCACCCCGGCTGCGCCTATGCTGCTGCTACTTCTGCTGCTACCACTGCTTCTACATATTCTCTTCTTCTTCTCATCTCCTCCAAACCTACCGCCTCTCGTGACTAAGCAAAACTCTCTCTTTACGTCGCTATCTTCTTCTTCTTCTTCTTCTTCTTCGAACGAGTAGGACGCCGAGACGAAGTCAAAGAGCGAGGACACGTCGTCGTGCTTAAAAAATCTTCGATCGATGGCTTCGCCCGAAGGCAAAGATATCCGAACCCTCACGACGTTGTCGTTCGTAGACGAGGAAGCCGGTGGTTCTAACGGGAGTTTTTTCGCCATCGCTTCTCGGTAACGACGCAGTTTCTCCTTGCGTTCTTCGTTTCGTTCGAGTCGCGCTCGCGCCTCTCGCTCCTCGGCGAGTTTCTTCTCCCTCTCTCTTCTCTTCTCTTCCTCGTCGTTTCTATTCAACGTTTCTATGCGCTCGACGACTTCGTCGTGTTCTATCGACGGAGCTAAATCCACCTCCACGTCTGTTTCTATTAAACTCGCCACGGTATCTTCTTCACCGCCTTCAACTTTCAACGCGACGACTTTCAACTCGAACACGAACGACTCCGAAGGCGAAGAAGAAGAAGAAACGAATCCGGAAAAGTCCACCTCAAAGACATCCCCGACGTGCACGACAGACCTTTGCACCAAAATTTGTTCCAAAACCATCTTCACGTCCGCCTCGGGATGTCGACTCAAAAACTTCGAGAACTCGTTCGATACCGGTTGCAACTTCACCCACTCGCACTTCTCGAGCGCTCGCGAGCGAAACTCCACGCGGAGGACTCTCTTTTCTACTCGTTCTTCTTTTTCTAACAACGAATATCCTAATCTCTTCGCCAAGTCTCGCGGAACGACCACGCAATTCTCGTTCGCTTGGTAATCCAAAGCAGCGCAGTAACATCCCACTTCTTCGTCGTCGTTTTCATCGTGGTCGTTTTCGTTTTCGTTTCCCACCGCTCGAACGTAAAAAAAAGCCGGTTGCCTCGTCTCGAAATCTAATCTCTCCAGCGTTCTCAGCGCGCTCGAAGGAAGCTGAATCTTATCGCGCTGCCTCGCCCGAATCCCTCTCTTCGCCGCGATGTCGTCGATTTCGCATCGCAAGTTTGCTTTCCACAGCACGTTAAACTTCTTCTTTTTTCCTTTTCTTCTTCTCGTCTTCTCTTCGTCTCCGTCGACGACGTTTTTGGAATGCGACGACGACAAAGACGACGACGGTTTTCCCGGCGCCTTCATCGCCGCTTTCCTTCTCGCGGTGGCAGCGGCGCGCTTCTCCATCTCTCGTTTCTGTTCCCGACGGAGTTTTTCCGACGGGTCGTTCAAACCTCCGAAAAACATTCTCAAAGTACCCTACGCGTGGGGGAAATTTTACTCGAAGAAGAAGAAGAGAGAGAAAAGTCGTTACTCGCGTGTTTAGGGTTTATGGTTTAGGGTTTTATAGGGGAAAAAAGCTTTCTGCACTTGTTTTACACCATCAAACACCTAAAAAAAACACACGCACGTCACGGTACAAAACACACGATGCTCAGAACGAGATCAACAAAGATATTAAACGCAATCTCGAGGCAGGGAGCATTGTCCGCGCGCTCTTCTTCTTTGTCTTCTTCTTTTTCTTATGTGTCTTCATCGGAAGCGGCGGCGATTGTTGCGGCTTCCTGTCGTAACGGGGAGGTTGTGCATTGGGGGAAGATGAGAATTGGATCCAACAACGACGCGAGGACGTTTTTGTCGTCGTCGTCGTCTTCCCCGTCGTTTAGATATTCGCACAGAGGATACGCGAGCAGTAGCAGTAGCGGTAGTAGCGGTAATAGCAATAAAAATAGCGAGAAGAATAGCGGCAAGTCGACGAAAGCTTTAACCATCGAAGACGACGAAGAATTCGACGAGATAACCGACAAGTGGATACCGGAGAAACCGGTGACGAAAGCGGAAACGGCGGGGTATTCCGTGGTGATTATCCTCGGGTTAGGGTTAGCCGCATCGGCGTTGTTTTTCGCGAGCAAAGAGTTGTTCATGAGTCCGAAAGAATACGTGGCGTTTAACGCGGCTTTGAAACAGATTGAGTTGGACCCGCGTGTCACGTCGGCGCTCGGGGAAAGCATCACCGGGTACGGGAGCGAGTCGAGGAATCGAAGTCAGCGACAGAGGATTCCGCACACGATCGTGAGAGATCCAGCGAGTGGGCGAGAAGTAGTGAGAGTGCAATTTCACGCGAGAGGTGCGCGAGGGAACGCAACCGTGCACGCGGAGTACGATCCGAGCAACGCCGAGGAACCGTTTGGGTATTTGATTGTAGACGTGGAGAGACCGAGGGCGATGCGTTTGGTGGTTAAAGAACCGAGACAAAGACGGTCGATTATGGGACCAGGAACGAGTTTAGTGGGTTGATATGTGTATGAGTATGTGTATGTTTGCGTATATATTTGTTGCGTTTGTCTTTCAAAACTCTTGCTTTACTATGTATTGTACACTTTTGCGCTTTTGCGAATGGCGATATTTTTTGCGCGTCGTTCTATTTATATCTTTTGGCAAAACTTTCCGGGACTCGAACAACACAAACACTTGCGTTTGGCATTGAGTGATAACAGATGTCCCTTTCCTGTCATTTTTGTGTCGTTCTTCGTGTTCTCCTTCAAATCCTCCTTCTCCTCTTCGTCGTCGCTATCGCTGCTCAGCAAATCAATCACGACCACGTTTCCTTTCTTCCCCCGCTCGTTTTTCTCCTCTTCTTCACTATCACTACTGCTAACCAAATCTATGGCGACAATTTCGCTGTCCAAATCTAAACCAAACTTTTTGCTGAAATCCATTGTCTCTCTCATCCGTTGCTCCGCCGCTCTTCGCGCAGCTTCTCGAGGATCTACGTCCGGTCTCACTGCGTCGCCGCCCCCTAATTTTACGCCGCCGATTGGGATCATCTTCTTGTGCTGTTCCAAACGCTTCAACGCGGCGTTTCGTGCGCTCTCTCTCGGAGTCGCGCCTAACTTTTGCTTATCCCACGCGCCGCCAAAGCCTCTCGTGCCAAGTTTTCCTACCGATTTCGCGTCGAATCCTTCGCCCGTGCCGCCTTTACCTTCCTTCTTCAACTGATCGTATTCCTCCTTCAACTCGTCCAACAGTTTCCAAAACGCGTCGTCGTGAGGCCCACGAACAATGTGGGTCAATTCGTGCAACAACACCAAAATAATGTGGTCTAAATCGAAGAACGTTTTCCCGTCTTTACCACCTCCGTATTTCGTCGGTTTCCGCAACATCAAAGTGATTCGTTTCCCGGCGTTGTAGTTCACGCCAATCGGCCCCGTGTTTTTGGGAGGCATTTCCGCGACCACAGGCACGGACCATTTCCTCTTCTTCATGATTGGTTGCACTTGCCAACACGCCTTATCCAACAAATCCTTCGCGACGTGCACATCGTCTTTAAACTGCTTCGATTGCAACGGTTTCACCTCGTGCACTTTGTATTGCGCGTTGGCGAGAACGTGAGGCCGGGAAGACGACGACATGATGATGTTGTTGTTGTTCTTTGTCTCTCGTATCGGCTCTACTTCTCCGCAAAAGCACCCTCTCCAATCTGCTTCTGAATCTCTCGTCTCTCCTTTTCTAAAACATCCAAAGTCTTTCGCAACCGTCCCGTCGACCACGCGTGCAGTTCCTCCTCTGGCACCAACTCAATCTTCTCAGCGACCAATCTTCCTCGCGCAGAAATCGAACCCGACGATCCTCCGCTCGCTTTTTCGCGACCGTATCGGTATCTCGACGCTGAAACTAACGCGCGTTTCGTCTCTTTCGCGCGAGAAACGAGCGCGACGAGGACGCACGTCAATACCGTCACGAGTATCAGAAAAGCTCTGTTGTTATTGTGAGATTTCTTCCCGAAGATGAAGTTTGAAAGCAACGAAAAGCACTTGTGGTTGGTGCGCATGAAACCGTGCGAGAGCGCCCTTTTTTCTCTCTCTCTCCCTCTCTCTCTCGTCGCGCGCGCGTGAAAGCGTCGCCGCTCGTTTTTTGCTCTCTCTCTCTCCCTCTCTTGCGTGTGCGTTTGTGTGTGTCCGGTTTGCGCGCGAATCTTTTGGCGTTTTTGGGGAAATATCTCACTCAGAGTATCTTCAAAATTTCCCCACGCGCTCGATATAAAAAAAGAGAGAGAGAGAGAGAGAGAGAGAGAGAAAGGCGCGGACAGACAGACAGGCAGTCGCGAGCGTGAAGAGAGAGAGAGAGAGAGAGAAGACGTCCGCACGAAGTATGCGCGGCACCGTTTTCGCGTCTCCTTCGCGTCTGACATCGACGACAACGACGCATCGTCCTTTCGAACAACGACGACAACGACGAAACGTCGATCGAGCGCAACGACAACGACGAAACGTCGATCGAGCGCAACGACGACGCTTCGGCGAAAGCTTTCGCGCGAGAGCTGCTCTGGACAAAGATAAGCTCAGAGCGGAAGTTTTGGTGAAAGAGACCGCGCTGAAAGCGGAGGAAGCGAGAGCGAAATCGTTGCTGCAGAAAGTGAAACGCTTGAAAGAAGAAAAGGAGAAGAAGCTCGTGCTTGAGCAGAGAGAGTACGAGGAAGAGAAGGAACTGACGGAGAACGAACAGAGACGAAAAGTGAACAAGGAAAAGATGAAACTCGTGGGTGGAAGAGAGCCGGCGAACAGACCGCCCGGACCGATTTGGGCTTCCGCGGTGGTGTGTGCGGTTGCAGCCGTGGGATTTTATTACCTGACGATAAACACGAGCGACGGGATCGTAGAGTACGTCAAGGACGCGTTTGGCAATTTGGGACCGACGTACGCGAAGAGCGGGTTGGTCTCTTTAACGGTAGGCACGGGGGTGGTGTTATCCTCCGTTTTTGCGTTTTCGTCGATCATATTAGTCTTAATCGGCGCGCAAGAAACGAAACGGTTAATCTCCAACGAGCCGGTGGTGTATTTCAGGTGCTGCGGCTGCGACGAGAGATGCTGTCAAAACGGCCCTCACAATAAAGGCTACTCCACTCGATTCATCTACCGAAACGATGGACGAGGGTACGAAACTCGAAGCGCCGAACGCATGCGCGCGCACTTGCGCGTCTCGAAGAATTGCACCCCGTTGGAGCCTTTGATCGTGTATCCGCGCGAAGCCGGATGGGGGTGGTGGGGCCCGAACGACCTCGTTCGCTACCAAAACGACATGTTGAGGATGAAAGAGCAAAAGCAAGGCAAGTTTCGATGACTTGGAACGTTTCTTATCAAAGGCTTTTCGCGTAGCAGAGTAGATATAGAATATAGAGCAAGCAAGCGGGTTTGTATTTAGAGAAATTTTGTACCATTACTGCGTCTCACTCGCGCCGATACTCTTCTCTCTCTTTCAAGTTTTTAGGGGAGTCAAATGCCTAATAATTAATTCAGCTCGGAATCCGAATATGAAAGCGCAGAGTCCGCTTAAAAACTAAATATACAATTACTAAATCACAAATGCAAACTATTAATGTCGTTTCTTCATCGCGACGAGCAACGACTGCTCCCACTTCTTCTTAAACTTTGCGTACAAAAACAACGCCGCTCGAGCATCTTCCGCGGACGAGTGCTCGCCTTCTTGAATCGTCATGCGCAAGTGCGTCCTCGTCAGCTCTTTCAAACTTCTAGAACCTCTCCCTCTCGGCGCACCTTCGACGCACCGCTCGTGCGATCGCAACGGTCTCGTCAGCGGATGATATAAAGCCGTATCTCTCGTCCGCTCTCTCGGATGATGCAAGAGCAACGCTTTAAAATCATTCTTCAATCCGTGACCGACGACGATTTTCTTCTCGATGAGTTTCGACACCATCTTTTGCACGTCGGCAAATTTTGGCGCGTTCTTCAAATCTCTCGGCCGCACGCCCGAAACTTTGGTTCGATAATCCGTCACTTTTTCCGTACTCTCCACGAACGTATCTAAAACGACGTTCCCGTGTTCGTTCACGACCGTGACTCGAGCGAGTACCGACCTCGTCCCGTCCTCGCCGACGCCGACCATCTCGCAATCCATGGCTAAAACTTCCGTAACGGAAGCGTCGCGGGACGTCGGCATCGGTCGCCGAAACTCCCCGTTCTCGTTGCTATTGGTGTCGTCGTTGTCTCTGCCGTCTCGATTATCTCTCGTCGACGACGACGGCTCGAAATCGTGCTTCCTGTGCTTCCCTTTCTCGCTCGTCTTGATGTCACCTCTCGCCAACAACTTTTGCCAATTGGCGGACACCGACGGCGCGCTCGCCAGCAGCGCTTTCGACTCGTCCAGCAGCTTCTTCCGCTTCTCTTTCGCACTCATCGCGGGCTTCTCCTCTTCCTCGTCTCTCTCGTCGCTCTGTTTTCGTTTCAGCTTATTCTTCTTCCGTTTCTTTTTGTTCTTGTCGTTGTTCTTCTTCTTCTTCTCCTTCGTCGTCGTTCCGTCGTCGCCGGCGGCGTCTTTGCCGCTTCGTTGTTGCGCTCTCTTTTCTTCTCCGTCCTTCTTCTTCTTCATCTTCTCCCCGGCGGAAAGAGAACTCCCGCCGCTCTCCTTCCCGCTCTCCTCGCGGGCTTTCAGAGCCGCTTTCGACGCCGCGTCTAAATACCAAGGCATGTCGTTTGTCGTCGTGCGGGGTCTTCTTCCGGCGTTGCGCAAAAGCGCTTTCGGGGAAGAAAAAAATGCCGGATTTGCATCGTCACAAAAAGAAGATTCTATCTATCGCAACAGCGTTTACGCGAGAACAAAAAAACACCCGGCAGATATAGAGAGAGTCACCTTTGACGCGTGATATTCCTTCGCATCGTGCGTTGCATTTACACGTCGTCGCTCTCTTTCTTTCCGCTCGTCGTTTCGTTTCGCGAGAGAAGATATAAAAGTTAAACTCTCTTTTGCTTTTATCCAATCTCTCGTTTCTCTCTCTCTCTCTCTCTCTTTCCTCGGCGCGCTTGAATGGAAACAATCCAACCGAGACTCTCCACGACGCGAGGACATCATCATCAACGCGCGGCGGCGGGGTTGGCGAAAGCGGCTTTGGCGGCGAGAAAGACGACGAGTTCTTCTGCGAACAATACCATCAACATGCGACGTTTAATGCAGAGACACGTGAAGAGCACGTCCTCCTCCGTTGGTGGTCGGTATTTGCGTCAGCAGCACAGGTCTTCTTCTTCTTCTTCTTCTTCTCGAGTGGTCGGGAACGTTCCGAGAGCTTTAGGTGGAGGCGGCGACGACGGCGTCGGCATGTTTTCAAAAATATCATCGAAAGAAGATGCGTTTGAAGGTCAGGAAATTATAGACGCCACGAAAGAGGAAACGGACGGCGAGACGTCGATCGGGCAGACCGGCACGGTGACTTCGATTCAACCGGGCGGTTTGCTCGTCGTGGAAGGTTTGCGGTCGAGCGTACAACTCGGGTCGGTGTTGCGCTTTCCCGGGTTGCAAGCGAAGGCGATTTTGTTGGGTCACAGAGAGCCGAAGTCGTTCGCGATGCTGGCGACGAAGTTGGGTGCGGTGCACGTGCCGGATTCGGATAACGTGGCGGAGATTAAAGTCGGAGACGCGTTGGAGGTGGAGAAGATGGACGAGGAGGATAAGAAGAGAAAAGCGAAGACGTTTCAGATTCCGCCGGAGAAGGATTTGAGAGGAAGAATTGTTTCCGCCTTGGGAGCACCGATGAGTGCGAGCGGATTTCAAGCCATTTCGGAAGCGTATTTGAGCGAACGAAGTGGTGAGGAATTGATCGCGGATCCACCGCCGGTGGACGCGAGGAAACCAATCACGACGCCTCTAATTACCGGCGCGTCCGCGGTGGATGTTTTGACACCGATTGGAAGAGGACAGTGCTTGCTCGTTTCCGGTGAACCAAATACGGGAGTCTCCGAGTTTTTACAAATGTCAGTGAACGCGCAAAAGAAGAGCAACGTTCGATGCGTGTACGCTGCAGTGGGAGCGAGTAAAGATAAATCGCAGCAGATTGCTCAAGCGCTGAACGTTTTAGAAGAGAATGATACGAACACGTCGACAACTGTAGTGACGGTTTCCAAAGACGCTACGATTGCGGAAAGATACGTCGCTACTCTAACCGCTTTCGCTATCGCGGAAGGTGCGCGTAAAAGTGGCCAAGACGCGCTCTTGTGCATCGACGATTTTAGCGGCATGACGGGATTTGCGCGTGAAATGGCTGAACTCGCCCCAGATGCAAAATTAGACGACGAATCCGACGAAAATAAGGAGGAGATTGAAGGTATGCTAGTGAGTGCTGCCATGGCAGAACGCAGGCGGTTTTTAGGAACGACTTTACAAAGAGTAGCTCGATTGAATGATAAATTAGGGGGTGGGTCGATCACGTTGTTAGGGGCGATGACGCATCCGATTGGCGCGTACGACAAAGACTACGCCGGAAGTGTAAATGGTGAAGAAACGATCGATTACATGCAAAAAGCGCGAGAGACGGTTGCAAACTTCGAGAGCATGTCAGAAGTGTTGCAAAAGAAGCTCGCCGATGGTTTGCAAAAGAAAGCCGAAGCTGCGTCGAAAGCGTCGAGCGCGACGAATTTTGCCAAACGCAAAAATCAAACGAGCGCGCCGGAAAACGCGTACACGCAACCGCGTCCATTGGTGGAAGAGTTTATGTCTATCACGGATGGGCAAGTGTTCATCAAAGATTTTGATCCTAAAACCGGTTGGGTTTGGGATCAAAAAATGTCCGTAAGTCGCATCGGCGCGCCGGGCCAAGCCCAAGCATTTAAGAAAATAAACGCGTTAGAGCTTCGTTTACAACTCATGCAGTCGGACGATATGTCCGCATACGGTAAGTCTGGCGAGGAGAAAAGAAAACTGAACGCTAAATCGGACGCAGTCGGGCTATTTATGAAGCAAGCGCCAGGAGAGGTGCGTTCGATTGCCGAATCGTTCGTAGGGGTGTACGCCATGACGAAAACATCCTTCGCGGAGAGAGAAGACGTGAGCGGCGAAAAAATGTTAGAATTTGCTAACGCGTGCATTGCACAAGCAAAAAACAATATCCCAGACGTGATAGAAGCGATGAATACGAGTTCAGTTGGCGAATTGAGCGTAGATGACGAAAGCAAAATTGCGACGGTGGTAAAAGATGTCGCCGCCAAGACGTTTTAAAATGAAAATGTTTGTGTGTGTATGTCTCTCTTATTAGCATTACAAAGTATGCGAGTGTGTTTCTCCTTTCTAATAATACGTATATAGCACAGCAATTAGTAGCACCAACATGTATCGATATCACGCAACTCTGTTGTTCCTCTGGAAAGAAGTACGCGCAGTTTTCATATTGAGTTGTACCGCAACCTTCAACAGGTCGGCTCTTTTCGGCTGGCCACTTTGTCTCTTTGCACTCCTTTTGCGATAATCTGCGCCCAAAGTTGGATCAATAGATTCCAAGAAGTACAGTAAATCGTCTATGGTGAGATAGTTCGGTCCTTTTTTGCTATCTTTCGTCTTTGCATCTTGCAAAATCGCCGATATTGTGTCGAGTCTCTCGGAATCCTTATCTTTACTTTTCGTCTTCTTTGGTGGTGCTGGCTTCTTCGTCGACTTAGTTTTAGTAGCTTTCGCTGGTGTCGGCTTCGCTTTCTTTGCCTTTATCTCATCTGAAGTCGTAAACGCCATGACCGCATCCTCGTTTTGCACGGGGCTGTTCAAAAGAAAATGCTGTTGTTGCGCCAGGACAACGTTCATTTTTTCGTGCTCATCAATCGCGAGTGGTTGGTTTAAATCAAGCGTCACCGGTATCGTGTTCTGCGTTGGCAATCCTCTCAAGTCATGCATAACATCGCTGAAGTTTGCACCGGCCGAAATCGATGACGCTCTTCGCAATTGTCGTCTAGTGTTTGGCGTACTTTCAAGAATCGGGTCGTTGTACTCATCGAGGGCCAAGCGAAACCCGAGAAATGGTGGCGAGTGTGTTTGCAGTGCCTGCAAGAGCGGATCTATAGAGATTTGACCCGCAGTTGCGTCCAGAATATCACCTTCATTTGCAATCATGTTGTTCCCATTAGCCATGGCCTCGCGTTCTATCGCACCACCGTTCTCTTCGTCTCGAGAGAAGGAGACGGAGATACCCAAGTGCGTCGTATTCTCAATGCTTTCGGCAAAGTTTTTCACGATTAGCGATTGCGAGTATTCCTCGGTATTTCTTGCGACGATTTCAGTTGCACCGTTCCGTTTGAGCAACAAAGTGATTGGATAAACCCATCGTTCAGACGTATTCTCAAACACTACATCCGCGTATTTCACACCGTAATACTCCTTTTTTGCTTGTATATCTGAAGCAAAACCTCGGTCGATCAACGACCCCTTATCTATGCTCAAGTGATGAAAGGCCGCGAACGATTCGCAATAATCTTCGTCGCTTGAGAATCCGAGCGATAAAGGCAATTCGCGACGGAGACAAATCACTATGGCTTGCTTCTCCACTCTCGGAATAGCAACAACGGAAAGGGGTGTCGAAGAAATATCTAAGACGGATATTTCTTCTTCCTCGAATCCACCATTCTCTAACTCAGCTGCTTTTCTCTTCTTACCAGCTTTCGGAGTGAAAAATGGGACCATGCTTTCAATGGGAACGTTCGCGCGCTGGCACGCAATCTTCAAGTCTCCGATACGTTTCAACGCCATAGAGAATGGCCGAACGCTTGTAATCTCCAACGATGCGTTCGATACGGACTCGCTCGCGGTATTTCGTTCCGATATCGATCGAGCCGTCGCACTTCGACACCCGCGGTATCTCACAAATGGCCGCTCGACTTCCACACCTTCGACGGTAAAGTTGATGAAGTCTTTACCAGTCGTCGTTGTCGGCGTCTCTTTATTCCTTCTCAAAATAAATCTCTTCGCGCACGTTTGCTCGCACCACCCGAAGGACTCAAACTTCGACTCTTCTTTCGTCAAATAATTGAGCACGGCATCCGGCAACACCCTCAAAACTCTCGCTTCGTTCCTTGCCATCGCTCTGCTTTCGTCGCCTTCGTCTTCGTCTAAAAATTTCAACCGTAACTCGCTCTTTTCGAAACTCGTCGCGTCCGCGCATATCTTCACCGCGGGTACCTTTTTCTTTTCGATGGCGCATTCTACGTACACGCCATGCTCTCTCACGCTCGGCCGGCTCGGCATGAAAAACTGAAACGGCACCTTCTCGCCGCTCCTCGTCACTTCTCGAGACTCGCCCGTCTTTAAATACGCAGCGTCGCCGAGAAAACATTTCTCCACCTCGCGATATTTGTCCGTCAACCGCTTGAAAAATCGCGTGAGAAGCAACCCGTGCGTAACCCAAGGGTTGTCGCAGTCGTTGCCCGCGCTCTCGTCGTTCTCCGAGGCGTGCGCCAAAGACGACGCGCCGCCGTTCGCGTTCAGCGAAATCAGAGGAAACACGTCGTACGTCTCCTCGACTTCTCGCTCTAACCTCGCGTGTAAATACGCGCGATCCATCTCCTAAAGAAAGAAGAGAAAACAAGTTTCAAATTTGAAATCAGATGCCGGAAAGAGACGAAGAAAAAAAAGAGAGAGAGAGAGCGTGCGCGCGTTCGTGTGCGCGCACAAACGTAACACGAAAAAAGCCAACGATCGAACGCGACGAGGACGAATTCAAGGTGGAGCGAGGACGACGTTAATAAAATACCTAAAGTCGCCAAATCAGATTCCTCTTTTTGTGTGTCGTATATCGCGAGAGTGAGTGAACTCGTCGTTTGTGGTTTCGCGTATTTTGAAAAATAATTTAGGGTTTTAAAAATCCTTTTGCTCCCGTTCCAGCCGCGCGCGCTCTTTACCACATAAAATGATGGACGGCAACGACGACGACGGCGACGACGACGACACCGCGTCGTCCCTTCGACGCGTCGAAGAAGAAGGAGAAGAAGAAGGAGAATTCGACGTCGAAACTCTGAAAAAATGGCGCCAGTCTTCGCTCTTTCCCGAGGAAACGAGAGCGCGTCGGTGGGCGTCGAAGTTAACGCTAACGGTAGCGGGGGCACCGTCGACATCATCATCGACGACGACGACGAACAGCGCGAAAAGCAACGCTCGTTACCGACAGTTACTGGAACAAACCCGACTGGAACCGACGAAAACGACGTTAGAGACGATATCGCAAATCGAGAAGGATTTACCGAGGAGTGGGAGCACGTTTGAGAAGTGCGGGTTGAGCAAACCCGGGGAGAAGATGTGGGATTCGATGAAGCACATTCTGTTGGCGTTCGCGGCGCACGATCCGGCGACTGGGTACGTGCAATCCATGAATTTTATCTGCGCATTTTTTCTTCTCTCTGGGATGGACGAGGAGAGCGCTTTTTGGTGTTTGGACGGGTTGGTGAACAGAATCGTGCCGGGATATTTTACCGAAGGGATGGCGAAAGCGATGGAGGACCAGCGGGTGTTTTCGCGCGTCGTGAATAAGATTGAACCAGAGTTGGGGGTACATTTGGACGCGTTAGGCGCGGATAACATCGTCAGCGCGATTACGAGTTCGCAGTGGTTGTTGACGCTGTTCGTGAACGTGTTACCGACGCGATGTACGTTCCGGGTTTGGGATCGGGTCATCGAGAGCGGGCATCGCGCGCCGTTGTTCGCGGCGAGTTGCGCGTTGTTAGGCGGGGTAGAAGCGAAAAAGAGGTTATTGGAAGCGACGGAGATGGGCGAAGCGGTAGAGCGGTTGCAAAACTTAGGGAAAGAGGTTGGCAAGGACGAAGAGAGCATGAATAAATTTGAATCGAGATTTGATCGTTTGTGTGAACGCATCGACGGCGCGTTCATCGAAGTCGTCGAGGCGGAGGTGTTGGAAGAGGAAGGCGACGTGACGACGTGTTTGAAACGCGAAAGGGAGGAAGTTTTTCGGAAGATGTGTTCTGAGGACGTCGATTTAGCGCTGGGGATTTGTAAGAAGCAGCAAAATGAAAAAATGAACGATAGTGGTGATCACGTCGGAGGAGAGAACAACGAAAACACGTTGAAGTTGGAGAAGAATAAGATTCTAGGGAAGACAACTGTCGCTTCGTTCTCGCAGGTTTTGTTTGATGATTTGAGCGTCGTGCAAGCGGCAACGGAACAGGAAGAGGAAGAAGAACTAGTAGATGACTTGGATTCGCTCGATGGGGATTTGGTTTCTGACGATGATAACGATAACGCGAATGGGAATATGAACGACGAGGCCGATATGAACGCGTCGAGGAAAGAAGACGGTGGCGATATGCGCTATGATGTTGACGGGAGAAGCAATCAGGACCAGAGCAAACACAAAGAACAGAAACAAAAACTCAACGAAGACGAACTCCCACCTAAAGCTGGTATAAGTATAGATGCAAGCGTTGCGATCATCGAATGTATCTTGAGTCTCGAGCGTGAGCTGCGCGTGTGCATCTCAGATACTGCCTCGCGGGGCATCGCCCAGCTCACCACTGAGGCGGCTTTGGTATCCGTGCGCGCGATTTCCTCCTCCGATCTCGCCGTACAGCGAGAAACGTTGGTTGAAGAATTGAAAGATTTTCGCGAAGGTTACGAAGAGTGTTTGAAAAGAGACGCGTTGGATTTGTCCAGAGTACAGGTCGATAGGCAAGCGTTGGCGTGGTTAAACGTTACGCTCGAACGCGGCGAAAGAGTTTTGTTTCAAATGGGCTTGGTGAAGAAAGTCTTACGGATCATCTCGACGAGAATGAAACTCGTAGAGAGGAACAGTGATGCCGTGAGTTCTCCCACGAGCGGTACAGAAACAGGCACGCCAATACCATCGAATAACAAATCGGGTATCGAGAAGGAGCTGTCGCCTGCGTCTTTACAGCGCCGCGTAGGATTCAGCGCTTCGCCGCCGACGATGACAACATTCAATTCTGCTTCTCGCAGCTCCGTCGATGGAAGAGCGAGTATGGACAGCACGACCAGCAGAGATATGTACACTACCACTACCACCAATAATAATTATAACAGTAACAACGATTGGGAAGACATCGAGAAGAGCGAATTGAATCAAATAAGTGAAGCGGAGAAGATTGAGCTCATCGACCGCAAGGAGTTGGACGAGACGAAACTCGAAAACGATAGACTCTTTGCGGAGGATATCAAATGCCTGTACGGACTAATCGAGAAAACGAAAGACAAAGCGCGAATAGATTTAGAAACGCTTCGTTCTTTTTACGAAGTAAAGAAAACAACCTTCTCGGAGGAAGACATTAGAGGCAAAACAGCGATTGAAAACTGGAGCGAGTTTGCGCGGAAATCGAGACGCGAAAGAGACGCGACGTGTGGGAAGAAAATTGCCGCTGGGGTGGAAACTCTGGTTGCGCCGTGGGAACAGAGCAAACGCGAAGACGAAGAGACGATGATCAACGACGCTTTAGATGGTGACATCGAAAAGAATCTAGACGCGATGGAAGAAGCGACAAAACTCACCGACGAGATTGAGAAAGAAGACCATCGACTACACGCGGCGAGATCGACTGTGAACGCCATCGACGCGATGATTTCCAGACGCGCGCAAGCGTTAGAGCGCGAAATGGAGTTATTCGGACGCGTAAAAGATATCCAAGCCGCGCGATCTAGATTGCGGCATTCATTGTTGAACGAAATTAAACTCGCGAAGGAGGACATCGAGCTCGTCTTGAAGGCTCGATTAAACGCGAATCATTTTCAAAAATCCATCGACGATAGCGTGGAGAAGTGCAAAAAAATTCAGTCTATAAGCGAGACTGCCGTGAAAACTATGCTTCTCGCGTGGATTACATTCATTGAAAAGACGACTGTTGAAGTAGCCATGCACTGCGTCTCTGTCGTCGATGCCTCGGTCGAAGTTGCCAATTCCGTCGCCCAGCGCTTGGACGCCGAAATTAAAGAAGTGTTGAGAGAACAACAGCAGAAACAACGCGAATTGGACGCCGCCAAGAACGGTGGACGAGAATACGAAGAAAGTCCAATACAGCGCCAAACCAATAAAGCTTCTGGGTTCCTCGCGAGTAAGATGGAATCCCTGAACGCTTCGCTGGAAGGGTCGAGATTGGCGCAAAACTTTTCCAAGTTTAAGCAACGCGCTAACGAAAAGGCGTCTGAGTTTGTGCAACAAGTCAACGCGACCGGCGAGTTATCCAGACAAACGAGCGCGGAAGATTCACACAGCATGGGCGGTGAGAACAACACGAACGACTCCTCTTTGACGGGAACACCAACGACGACGATGTCCACGCCGACGTTACTCGCGAAGATGATGTCCAACGCTACGGGCACTCCGAGGGAATCGAAACATTTAGTCAAGTTGAAAGAGGAAGCGGCCAGGGTCGAGGAAAGAAACCAAAGGTTGATGGAAACGAAACGTTCTCTGAGAGAGTTGCTCATGAAACATTGAAAAGAAAAAGTTATATGCGCGCGCGTTTTAGAGAACTTTTAGCTCGAGTAGATTCGGTATGCATAGTAAAATATACTGCGTATAAGGTAATACTTACAAATTCTCTCGCACATCTTGGCGTTTATATACAGTAGGGTGTGTATATATTTTGCGGGTGAAAATAAAAATACAGAATGCGTCTTCTCTTTCTCTCACAACAGAGAGAAACCATGGCGACACCAGCCAGAGCGCGAGCGCGAGCGAGCAAAGTTACGCTCTCAACACGCCGCGGCTACGGACCGTTTCTTCGTCGATCCCATGTTTGATCCGCCGTCCAAGTTTCTCTTGTTGTTGTTGTTCCCCGCCGGCCCGCCGTTTTCCTCCTCGTCGTTATCCTGTTTATTGTTATCTTTGTTGTTATTATTATTATTATTATTGTTCGCGCTCGCGAGTGGCGCCAAGAAGTTTGTCCTGCGAAATCTCGTCCCGCACGCGTTGCACAAACACGGCTTACTCGCTGGCCCTCGCCTCCACTGCGGCGAATCCAACGCGCCGCAGTGGTCGCACGGTCCACCCGGTTTACACCCTGGCGGTAATTCTCTCGTCGTCCCGCCGGGCCCCGCGACCGCGACACTGTTCGCCGGCCCTCCTCTCGCGCTCTCCTCCCCGCCTCTGTTCGCGTTCTCCTTCTTCTTCTCCTTTTGCGAAGCAGACGTGGCGTTGTTACTCGCCTCTTTCTTCCTCTTCTTCGCGTTCGGCGATGCAGAACTTTTCGTCTCCCCTCCTCCTTTCGCGGTTATCAAAGTCTCGTTCGTCGTGCTCGGACTCGCGCTCCCTTCCTTCGCGCTTTCCGTGCCGTCCGAGTTTTGCGTCGTCGTCGTCGTCGTCGTCGTCGTCGTCGTCGTCGTCGCCGCTCTCTTATTGTTGTTCGGACCGAGCCGAGACGGCCCGTTCAGAGTCAACTTGTTCTCCTCTTCCTGCTCCGCGACGTTTTTGCGAGCGCTTTTGCTCGTCGTTCGACCAACCACGCCAGAGCCGTACGTCGTGTGTAAAAAGTTACCGCTGCCGCTCTGACGCATCAGCTCTCTCTCGAGCATGGCGATTTCCTCCGCTTGCGGCGCGACCGAGCGCCCGTCTTCGTCCAAACGAACGAGCGCGTACCATCGCTTGTTGTTGTTCGCAGTCGTCGCAGTTGCGGTGGTCGTCATCGTTTCCGCGCTCGTCGTCGTCGTCATCATCGGGTACAAAGAAGAGGACATTTTATTTTAATGTTTAAGTGGAAGAAGACCTCTTTTGGTGCGCGTCCCTTCCCGGTAAAGAATTGGAAATATCTTTTCGCGAGAAGAGAGGCAAATTTCTTCTTCTCTTTTCTCTCTTTTGCGCCAGAAAGAGAGAACGAGACGACAACAAACGACGGAGGGCGAAAAAGGAAGAGCTTTTTGTCGTTTTCTTCTTCTTCCGCTGTTGTTGTTGTTGTTGTTTGCGCGAAGTGTTGTTGTTCCCGCGTTTTTCTTCTGTGAGGATAATGCGCCAGAGAGAGATAAGAGCCTCTGATTTCGTTTTTATTTAGGGTTACAAAATCAATATTTTTCCGGACCTCTCAAAAGTTTTGCTCTCTTTTCCTTTGCGCACAGATAAGAAGAGAGAAACCGTTCGCTCGCGCTCGACAAAAAGTGTGCTTTTTTCCTTGCGCGAGCTGCTCGGAAAGAGAGAGAGAGAGAGATCAGAGAGAGATCAGAGAGAAGCGAGAAAACGATGTTGTCGTCGACGAGAGGAAGTTGTTTTGCGCTCGCTTCTTCGAGAGGAGGAGGCGCGAAAGCGGCGTTCCAAAAGAGGAGAAATCTTCCCTCGTTTTCTTCGTCCGTTTCGTCTTCTTCTTCCCGACGACGAGAAGTGGTGGTGACTGCGGCGGCGAAGAAGAGAGGAAAAAAGAACAAAAGCTCTTCTTCTGCTTCTTCGTCTGAAAAGAAGAACAGCGGCGGCGACGCGGAAGAGGAGCGCGCGAGCGACGCTTCGGCGATTTCTTCTTCTTTTTCTTCTTCTTCTTCGACGGCGGAAGCGCTGCCGGCGATCGAAGGCGATCCGAGCGGGGAGTTTTCTTCTTCTTCTTCGGAGGAGGAAGATGGATCTGTTGTTGGTGCAGAAGGAGAGCTCGCCGGCGAAGAAGACGACGAAGAAGTCGCCGCGGTGGAAATTCCGAGACCAAAGAAAAAGAAAGGAACGAAAAAGTCGCAGATGGTTTCCTCTTCTTCTTCTTCTTCTTCGTTTGATATCGCGAGCGTGGACCCGACGTTGCTCGGTGCCGGTGCCGGAGCGATTGGATTGATTGCGTATTTTCTGTGGACGAAGACGCAAAAGCGACGGGCGAAGAGCGGCGGTTCGGCGGCGGGCGGCGCGGACGAGGAGGTGTTCGATATGGGCAGTGGCGGTGGAGCAGGAGCAGGAAAGGGGGGTGCTGGTGGTATTGATAAAGCGTCGGATTCGGATTTTTACGCGTCTTTGAACAAAGCGGCGAAATCGGGTGGGATCGAGGGTACCGGAGAAAACGCTCCAGTCGGCGCTTCGAACTTGCCGCCCGGGTTGCGCATGTTTACTACCATGGATGGCGAAGATGGTGAAGACGGCGGCGTCGCGTCGACGTCGGCTTCCTCAGATAACAAGAAAGAAAAAGAACAAGTAAAACCGAAACAACCGCAAAGAATACAACCGATGAGCAGAGAGTTCAAACGTTTGTGTAGAGATTGCGTCGACGAATTGAGAAGGTTCCAAACGGTCGATTTGAATGGACGTAAACTCGGCGACGATGGTGCAAAAATCATCGCCGAAGGCATCGCATTCAACGAAACCGCGTCGTGCATTGATTTTGGCGCGAACGGTTTCGGCGAAACCGCCATGCTTGCAATCACCGAAGCCATGGCACAAAATAAGAAATTGCGCATGGTTTCCTTCGCCTCCAATCCGTTGCTCGACGAAGGCGTCGTCGCGTTGGCCAATTATTTGAAAACCGATACTAAAATTACGACGTTGAACATCAACTCCTGCTCGTTTGGTGACGATGGTGCCAAAGCCTTGGCGGAGGCTATGAAATCAAACACGTCTATCACTTCTTTAGAGATGAACAACAACGCCATCGATTACGAAGGTTCCACGGCTTTGGCCCAAGCTTTAGCGCAAAACGATACGTTAGAACACATTTCTTTACAAGGTAACTACGTCGGTGCGTTAGGCACGGTCGCCTTAGCGAACGCGTTGGTGGATAATAACAGCTTGAAATCGCTCACTTTGAACGGAAACGACATTGGTAACGAAGGGTGCATCAAATTATGCGAAGCTTTGTCCAAGCGCAAGACGAAATTGACCAACTTGGACATTGGGAACAACGCCATCGGTCCAGATTCCGGCGCAGCGCTGTGCGCTTACCTCAAAGACGACGACGCATTGACCCATTTGAACCTTTACATGAACGAACTCTCCGACGACGGTGCGGTCAAAATGTCTCCCGCGTTGAAAGACAACATGACTTTGAAAAACCTGGACATTGGTGGGAATAACATCGGCGCTCTCGGCGCCATGGCTCTCTCCAAATCCTTGAAAGAAAACAACGCGTTGACCACTTTAGAGCTCGGTTACAACCCAATAGGCAAAGATGGCGGCGTCGCACTTGCGGAATCTCTCAAATTTCACGCCAAAATCGAAACTCTCCGCGTCGGTTGGTGTAAAATCGGAAAAGAAGGCGCCGCTTCCCTGGCGGACACCATCACCTACAACGAATCCCTCACCACCCTCGATTTACGCGGCAACGAGTTAGGCGACGACGGCGTCCGCTCGTTAGGCAAATCCCTAGCCGTAGTTAACGAACATTTAAGCACGTTAGATTTAGGCTACAACGAAATTAAGGACGAAGGCGCGTTCGCCTTAGCCGCGGCGATTAAAAACAACGCCGAAGGCGCTTTGGAAAACGTTTCCGTCAACAACAACTACATCACAAAGTTAGGCGAAGTCGCGCTCATCGAAGCCGCCGAGTTAGTCGCCGAGATGAACGAAGATAGAGATTTGTACGTCCAGTTTTAATTCGCACGATTGATGATAGAAGATAAGATGATGATGATGAAAACACATCGTTCGCTTTTACGTTTTACCATTTACTTTTAGCATATCTTTCTTTTCCAAAGTAACGCACACGTTCGTCACTCAAGAAAACGCATCAAAATGTCTTCCATCGATTCAAAAGATGCAGATAAACGCCCCCTCGCTTTGTGGCCCAATATTGTGCCAAAGGCTATAACTCATCCTATAATTGTTGCCATCGATCAGGGCACCACTTCGACGCGCGTCATCAAATACGAACTCCTGGGTATTCAATACCAAGAAAGGGACGGTGCAAAAAAAGATTTGAGGGCAATTAAATCTGCGCAATATGCACATAAACAGATACATCCTAAACCCGGGTGGGTCGAGCACGATCCCGAAGAGATCATCGAGAACATCAAAAAGTGTTACAAGGAAGTCGGTGGCTGGGACTATTGTCAGGTAGTTGGCATCACCAACCAACGCGAAACAATCGTCGCGTGGGATTCGGAGACGATGAAACCGTTACACAACGCCATAGTTTGGTGCGACGTGAGAACCGCGGAGATCGTATCGCGATTTTCAGAGAAGGAGAAACGGTTGGTGTTTCAGAAAACGGGATTGCCGATATCTACGTATTTCTCTGCGACGAAAATGAGATGGTTGCTGGAGAACTCGAAAGATGTGCAAGAAGCGGCGCGACGCGGGACGCTGCGGTTCGGGACCATCGACAGTTGGATCGTGGCTAAGTTAGGAGGGAGACGTGACAACAATTACCAGGAGTTACCGAATATACATGTTACCGATGTGACAAACGCGTCGAGATACTTGTTAATGAACATAGAGACGCTGAAGTGGGACGACGATTTGTTGAATTTGTTTGGAATTAAGAAAGAGTGGTTGCCGAGGATTGTATCGAGCGCGGAGCGCGTTAGCGGATGGGCAGGTAACCCCAAGAACGACTTTGGTGCACCAGACAAAGGAAAAATCGAGCTAGAAGTTTATGGTATTTTAGGAGATCAACACGCCAGTGCGCTCGGACACCGTTTACGAGAGGGCGATTCGAAAAACACGTACGGAACTGGGTGTTTTGCCATGCGAAATACCGGGAAGACGATCACTCGATCCAAACGAGGTATTCTAACCACCGTGTGTTGGAAATTGGGTAAAGATGAGGAAGCAGAGTACGCGTTGGAGGGTGCAGTTGCTGTTGGTGGCGAATGTATTCGATGGCTTAGAGATGAGATGGAGTTGGTGAACGATGCGAATGAAGTTGAGGAGTGTGCGAAAACGGTAACAGATACTGGAGGCGTAACGTTTGTGCCCGCGTTTGGCGGCTTGTTCGCGCCGCACTGGCGGGACGATAGTCGCGGCGTTATCGTTGGATTGACGAGATACGCGAAAAAAGCGCACATTTGCCGAGCGGCACTGGAAGCAATAGCTTACCAGTCGATGGAAGTACTCGAAGCGATGGAGTTAGACTGCGAAGAGAATAGTGAGAGCAAGAAGAGGAAGAAAACTTCTTTTAGCGATGGTGATGGGAAACTCCTATCCGTGGACGGCGGCGCGAGCGTGAACGATACGTTGATGCAAATACAAGCAGATGTTTTAGGCAAAAGTGTGCGCAGGCCGGCCAACATTGAGACAACCGCATACGGTGCGGCGCTCGCGGCGGCACTTGGCGCGTACACGAGAGGGGCAGCATATAGCAAGAATTATGCGCTGATGACGGTGACAGACGTTTTGGGTGAAGACAATCAAAATGCTAACGATGGATCGAAACTCTTCGAGTCGAATAGCACGAAAGAGGAGCGGGCAAAATGGCGAAGTCGATGGGAGGACGCGTTACATCGCACGTACGGATTAGATACGTATTGCGATAAAGAATAGTCGTATAACACGTAGCGTGATGCGTGCTTCTTCTTTGTTACGCCTTTTGTATCACCAAGAAACAAATTTTCGTCGTGTTCTTGCTGTGTAAACTTCCTTTCTCTGCTTTTCGCGGGAGACGAACTTTCCTTTCTCACGTCTTGAGAAGCCAAACTCCTTTTCTGTGCGCGTGTATCTGCGCATTTTTCTCGTACTTGTTTTCTTCCAATCGCTCTCGCTGTTCGCGAAAGAGAGTGATGCAGAGAGATTTATTGGAAGATGTGCGTGTGACCTCTTTCGTCTTGATTTCACGCGCGTGCGCATCGATCTCATCAGCCATTCAAGCTCAAATTCTCCAATTTCGGTTTTGGGATAGTTTTCTTTGCCGCGCTGTCGTTTTGTTGTTGTTGTTGTTGTTGCTGCTGCTGTTTCGGCGGCGGTTTCTTGTCTTTTTTTTGTTGCGGTTTCTTTTGTGGTTTCTTCTTTTGCGTCTGAGATGCATCCGGCGGCGGTGGCGGTGGCATTACGTCTCTCCTATAGTCCGGGTCCAATAAATCTACGTCCGATCCTCTTCTCACTACGGGTGCCCCCATATCTCTCCTAAAATCCGGATCGTTTGCATCTGCCTCTCTCATTCTATGTCTCCTCATTCCGTTACCCGCGCCGTCCTCGTCGCTCTCGTCCTCCGAATCCGTCCCGTCCATCTCCCCGTTCCTCACGTTCTTCGCTCTCCTCTCGAACTCGTAATTCCTCTCCCTCGCTTCTCTCGTCGCTTGCTGAAACTTTCCTTCCTCCAAATCCAACGCCATCTTCAAAAACGAAAACTTGCCGGCGTTGACCTTCTCCAAATTGTTCGCCTTCGCTTGCTTCATCTCCTCGCGAAGTTCCGCCAACTCCTTCGACGGTTTCGGCATCGGAACCCGTCCGTGTTTTTCCAGCCACTCTTTCCTGTGCTGCATTCGCTTTTCCGACATTTGCTTCTTCTCTTTTTTCTTTCCTTTTCCATCATCCTTCGTTCCTTTATTGTTGCTGTTGTTGTTGTTATTATTCGTCTTCGACCTCGTCGGTTGCGATATCCCGAGTTTCTCCTTCCTCTCCCGCTCTTCCCTTTTCAACTTGGACGCCTCCTTAAACCGCTTATCCACGATCGATCGTTTCCTCTCCTCCTCCCATCGCTTCAAATCAGAGTCCAAGAACTTCTCCTTGTTTCGTTCCTTGAACGCGTCTTGCTTCTCCTTGTCGATGGTTTCTTTCGTTTTCGCTTTCCCGGTTGCCGCGTCGATGGGACGGAAAACGAATTCGCCGGTTTTTTCATCCTTGACGCGAAGAAGTCGCTGACCGCCAATGTCGACGACGTCCGGTTGTTGGCTCTTGCTCGAAGATTTATTCGGAGGTGGCATGGTTTTTCTTCTTCCTCTTCTTCTTCTTCTTCTTTGGCTTCTTCTTGGTGGCGGAGAGAGAGAGAGAGAGAGAGAGAGAAAGCGAGAAGAGAGAGAGAAAGTGCGTATGATTTGTGACGAAACTCGTCGTCTTCGCGTCACAGCGATGTCACATCAAACGATAATACGATATATTACATGCTATTGTTTTATTCGACTATTAAATACTATTAAACCAACTGCTACTAAAAAAATGCATTTTAACCCATCAACCTGGCTTTTAAACTCTCCGGACTCGATCTCGGGCGCATGTTGTCTCTTTTCAGAACCGTGCACGTGATTTTACCGCGAGCTAGAAGTTTCTCCGGGTCGTCGAGACTGACGACGCGCTGGTCGAATTCGCACTGCACGTCTCTTCGGAGAAACCGCACCGAGGAGAAAGAGAGGAGAGATGTCGTCGGTTCGAGCGACTCAATGTGGTCGCTGAGAACGTGCACGTCTGAGATTGAAGACACGACGACGACGCATTCGTCTTTGGATTTTAAAGACTCGAGCGCTCGCGGCCCGCCGATCAGGTCCGTTCGGTTCCGTTCGAACCATCGGAGGACATCCACGTGCCACACCGAGCGATGGTTTAATTCCGACGCGTACAGGCGAATACTCGTCGCTCTGTGTTTGTCTATTTCGCTACCGCTGCTACTACTGCTACTACTACTACCATTACTACCACCGTTACTAAGACTGTAACGCACTCGACACGTGAACGACAACGTCATCTTATCCTCTTCGTCTCCGTCCGTCGTCGTCTTCCGTATCGCGTGCTCAACAATCCAACTCTTCCTCTCGCCCTCATTTTCCTCCGCGATTATCGTGCTCTCCACGCAGATGCGGTCGCCTAGTATTGCAGGCGCGACGTACTTCGCCTCTTCGATGTGGGTGCACAACACGTCGTACTCTGCATTCTTCTCAAAGAGAAGAAAACTTCTCAGCGCGTCCTCGAACGCTCTCGCGCAAAACTGGAAATAATTCGCGTAGTACACGACCGAGTAATGGTCGGTGTCTTCAATGTAGACATCAAACTCGGTTTGGTGCTCGACGTTGACGACGACGCCATCGTCGTTGCTGTTCGCGCGAAGAAGACGGTTACGAGCGGCAGAAAATCTTCCCGAAGTTTTCACGGAACCCCTCTTACTGCTGCTCCTTCTCACGAACGAAGACGACAAAGACGACGACAACGGCGACGAGAGAGAAGAATACGAAGGAGAGCTGAAGCGCGACAAAGCGCGTCTCGTTGCCGCCGTTGTTGTCATCGTCTTCGTCGCAGCGCCACCTTTCGTTATCTCTCTCTCTCTCTCTCTAGAAACAGAGAAGTTACCTTTAAAAAAATCACTGAAACCCTAAACTTTTTTCGTGATGCAAAAATTGAGTTTTGTCAATCCTCAAATTTTTCGTTGCTTGACCCGCGAGAGCACACATAAACAACGCGCGCTTCACGCACACAATTTTGCCTCTTTTTCGTGGTTAAAAGGAGAGAGATAAGAGCGAGGGCGAAGATAAGGGACGGCGTTGGTTCCCACTTCGTTGTTTTTTTGTACGCGACGCACGCGCACCAATCATCGGCGCTTTTTCAGCCCCGAGAGAGAGAAACGTTTTTGGGGGATCCTCATTGAAACCCTAAAGTGTTCTTTTCGTTAAGATACGCGCGCTAATAACCATGTCGCCGTCGTCGTCGACGAGAACGTTCACGACTTCGATCGCGTTCAAAGATCTGGAACGCGCGAAGAACGACCAGAGTTCCATGAAAGTGTCTCTGCGAGAGCTGGATTCGAGGGCGTCCGTATTCTCTGGCACGAAGGAGGAGGAAAACGACGACGCGGACGACGAGGAGAAGAAGAAGTTATCCTTCTCGCGAGTGTATAAAAAAGAAAGCGAGTTACTCGTCGCTGGCTTCTGGTTCCCGACGAGAGGCGAAAAGGTGACGTGCGACGTGCTGGATATTTTTTTGCTTTTGTGTCCGAACGGGGCGAGCGTGGCGATGCGAAACGTGGAAGATGACGATGAGGTGAATGGGAAAGCGTTGAAGCGGTTGCACGAGGAAATGTTAACAAAGAACAAATCCGCGGTGGTGGTGTTGCCAAACGAACGCGAGTTACACATCGTCGCGGTGAAGAAAGATCTCGGGATGGAGAAGGAAGGAAAGGAGAAGAGAGTTGGCGCCGTAGCACAAGGGGAGAAGAAAATAAGCGTCGGGTTTTACGAAGACGAAGAGGACGAGAACGAGAAGAAAAAAGAGGAGGAGCACGCTTCGACGTCGGCGTCCCAGTCGTCGAACGAGTCGTACTTTTTAGGCTTTGAAATTCCGAGTAAATCCGTCTTCGAGGCGAATCTCTTGTTGCAAAACTCGCAGTTTGTGGTTATTTTAGATTTAGACGAAACGTTGCTCCAAGCGGCGTCGGAAGGCACTTTAGAGAGAGCGATTGAAAATGAACGGAGGAAAATGATTGAACTGGACGGGAAGATCGCAACCTTGAGCGGCGGCGCAATCAACAACAACAATAACGACGAAAATACCAGAGAGGAGCTTTCTAACTATCGAAGAGAACGGCAAGAGTCGGAACAGCGAAGACGTTTTCTCATGGAGGATCATCGAATGTTGAAGGAGTTTCGAGAAGGAAATGCGGTTCGACAAGGCACACTTTTGAACGCAAAGAATGAAAAGGCTTTAGTTGTAGATAGAATCAATCCGAACGAGCTTAAAATGATTGAACGACCGGTCGTTCGTTTAGCCTCGAAATACCGCGGAGGATTGAACGGTTTCACCATGTTTACTCGAATCGACCCGACCGATCCAAACAGTTCAATTTTGGTTCACGTGCGTCCGGGATGGTTCGGCCCGCACGGTTTAAAAGAAGCCTTGTCCGGAATCAATCGCGCGAGTAAGAAAAGGTTGGCGGAGGTGTACGTGTGCACGACAGCGGAAAAGGAGTACGCGATGGAGATGTGGCGGATTTTAGATGGAGATTTTTCACTCATCGACGAACGAGACGTGAGAAGACGCGTAGTATCTTTGTATGGGTTAGGTGCAGGCGCGCGAAAATCGTTCAAGATGGCGTGGGAAGGAAACGCAAATAAATGGCCCCACGCGCTTTCTTTGATTATCGACGATCGTTCGAACGTGTGGGCGGAAACAGAGCAGCCGCACGTCTTAACTGTCCACCCATTTTTACCGAACGGGTACATTGAACCCGAATCCAATTCGATAGAGAAGAACGCAGATGCGGCTAATAACAACGGCGAGAACAGCAATAACGGAAATAACGTGAAACCAGCCGCTGTGCTGAGGAGAGAAAGAGAAACCTTTCTCGAGCGCGAGCTCCCTGGGAAAGGAGGCGTCCTAGGATCTGCCCTAGGTATGCTCAACGCTGCGAGAACGAGATGGTTTTACGAATTTCAAAAGTATAGAAAAGAGAAGCGCATGCGAATGTTCGAAGAGTCATTCGAGTATACGAAGACTAGTAGCGACGGTAAAGTAGAGGCTAAAAGAGAAGACGCGCAAGAAACTGTTTCGATGCCTCTGGCCGAGAACGCTGCGGCCCCTCCAGGAGGAGACGGCGGTTCTCCCGCGCAAAAGATGAGCGGCGTATCTCTCGAACTGCCTTCTTTGAACAAGATTCTCCCGGAAATCATGGCAAAGGAAGCGCAAGAACTCGCGTCGGCGTTGAAAGCGCGCGCGGGTGTTTCGAGAACCGCCACCGGAGCGGGTTCCGCCCTCGATTCTATCTTGGCGCCACTTCATCGCTCCATGGTTGAAAACGAAAAGATTAAAAAAGAAAAGCGAGAGAAGGAAGAACGCGAGAAACGAGAGCAGATGCAGAAAGAGAAAGAAGAGCAAGAGAGAAAAGAACGGGAGGATCGAGAAGCCGCCGAGGCAAAAGAAAAAGCGGAACGTGAAGCGGAAGAAGCGCGGTGGGAAGAGGAGCGCGCGAGACGGAAGAAAGAGCGCGAGGAGAAGGAGGAAGCCGAGGAGCGAAAGCGTAAAGAGAAAAAGAGAAACTCTGGTGGCGGTAGTGGTGGTGATGAAAAGAAACTCGACAAAGACGAAACCGACGCTCTCGATGAGGCTGGACGGATACTTCAGGACGCTAAAAAGAAAGAGCGCGCCGCGGAGGTGGCTTTGAAAAAGGCCAAGAAAGAGCAGCAACAAAGATTAAAAGAACTCGAGGAAGAAAAGAAACGCAAGGCGGCGGCGGAAAAGAGAAAAGCAACGAGAGAGGCGAAAAATAGAAGCGCGTCTAAAAAGACGAAAAAGAAGGAAGAAGCTGGCGTCGTTTTAGACGAGGAGATGGATCCGGAGGAATGGAACGCAACGCTCGATGAAATTCCGTGCAAAGTGTGCAAGAGTAAAGACGACGAGGAAAAAATGCTCCTATGCGACGGCTGCGATTGCGGGTTCCACATTTTTTGCATGAAACCGCCGATGAAGAAAATCCCAGAAGGCGACGACGATTGGTTTTGCAAACCGTGCAAAGCTGGCGTGGAGAGAATGACGAAATCAGTGGAAGCAAAAGTCGCCTTGAGAGTGGCGATGCAAGAGTTACCGGAATCGTATCAGGAGGAAGCCATCAAAATTTGTAAAGTCGCGAACGGTTTAGACGAAGACGCGGACGAAGAAATCGTCATCGACGTCGCAGAGTTGCAACCAAAGACGTTGTGGCGATTGAGTTTGGTGTGCGATCGCGCAAAAGACGAGCAGGGGTGATGTTTGTGATTCATTCAACACGCCTCTAAGTACAGTATAAATATTATTTCAACGTTGTATAGCAGCTGTATAGTAGATATCTCTAGTTGTTAGCAAGCATATTACTTCTGTTTATTACCTCTCACTCTCTCTCTTTCTTCCGTCAATTTTAATTGTCATCCATATCGAAGCCTCCGCTATCGCGACGTGGACCTCGTCGGTCGCCTCTTCCTCCTCTCCCCCCTCTCGCACCTCTGCTTCCTTGTTCCGGAGCCGGTCGTCGTCCACGCTCTTGATTATCGTCTCCGGCGAGTTCGGGATCTTCCTCGAGTAATACTTCTCGTCTCGAAAGTTTCATTTGTCCTCGCCCGTTGATCTCTAACAGTTTCACATCCATTTTATCGCCTTCTTTGACAACGTCGACGACATTCGCGACGCGTCCAACTTCAAGTTCGGAAATGTGACACAGACCATCCACGCCCGGGAAAATTTCGACGAAACAACCAAACTCTAAAATTTTCTTAACTTCGCAGTTGCGATAAATCTTACCGACTTCCGGCTCGAGGCAAATGCCTTCGATGATTTCTCGAGCGCCGTCGATATCACATCCACCTGGGCCTGTAATGGTCACGTTGCCCGCATCGTCAACGTCGATGGACGACACGCCCGTTTTCTCTATGATGCCTTTAATAGTCTCGCCTCCTTTACCAATGACTTTTCCGATAAACTTTGGGTTGACGGACATTTTTGAAATCTGCGGCGCGTTTGCGCCCATCGAGCCTCTCGGCGCCGGGTTTGACTTCTCCATCTCCCCCAAAACGTGTACGATACCTAGTCTGGCCTCCTCGAGCGCGTTTCGCATGACGTCCAAGGTAATTCCCTCGACCTTTATGTCCATTTGAAACGCGGTAAAACCGTCGGAGTCGCCGGCACATTTGAAGTCCATATCACCTAAAGCGTCTTCGGAGCCTAGAATATCCGTGAGCACGATGGCCTCCGGATGCTTCTCATCGCCGAGGATTAATCCCATGGCGACGCCAGCAACTTTCCTGTTTTATTTTGAAAAGGAAACAAGTAATTTAATGTCAAGTAAATACAATTGCTCGAGAAATAGAAGAGAAAGGAAAACAGGGATGAAAACAAACGAAAAATGTATGCGACGGCGCAAGTTGACTGCTGAGCAAAAACGCGTTCGCGATCGACTCGAAAGCCGAGGTACTTGCGTATTTTTTATGCGCTCAATAATCGAATGCGTAACCGCAAGATAACGTCAATGTCGCCGGGTTATGACTCAAAATCACTTCACGCGACGCTTTTCAGCGCGCAGCTTATTCAGCAAAAGTGCGTTCTTAAGACCACGGCCTTGGAGAAAACAAAAAAAAACCAACCAAATAAGAAAGAAAACGAGAAAAAAGAAACTTATAAAAAAATCTCTCTCACCTTTTAATCGGTACGCCGGCATCTTGCAACGCCAAACAACCGCCGCACACCGTCGCCATGCTCGAACTTCCGTTACTTTCTGTCACCGTACTTTCGATTTTAATCGTAAACGGAAATTCGTCGTCGTTTGGAATAATAGGCAACAACGCTCTTTCGGCTAAATTCCCGTGTCCAATCTCTCGTCGATTTGCGCCGCCGACGCGTCCGCATTCACCAACAGAGCTCGGCGGAAAGAAGTAATGCAACATGAATCGTTTATCTTCGGCATCTTCTAACGCATCATCTATGCGCTGACCGTCTGCTTTACCTCCCAACGTCGCGACGGAATAACACTGCGTCTCGCCTCTGGTGAACAACGCGCTCCCGTGCGTTCTCGGCAACACCCCGCACTCGGCGACGATCGGTCGAATGTGCGTCAATTTTCTCCCATCCTGGCGTCTTCCATTCGTTCGAATGGTCTCGCGCAAAGCCGACGACTCTATTCTTCCACACGCTTGGATCACCTGCGCGCTATCGTACCCATTCTCTCCGTTCTCGTCTTTCTTCAACGCTTCCACGGCTTTTTGCCTCAACTCGCCAATCGCTTTCCCTCTCTCTTTCTTAATCGGAATCAGCATTGCTTCTTTCAAGTCCTCCGCGACTAACGCCTCAACTTTCTCGTCGATCCCTTCTGGCGTTTGAATCAACATGTCTCCACCAATTTTCTCCTTTCCAATCTCACTGGCCCAATCCTCGATCTCTTTCGCGGCTCTCGCGATTTCCTCTTGTCCGCACGCGATCCCGGCAATCATCTCCTCCGTCGTCAAAAAGTCGCCAAAACCTTCAATCATCAACACCGCCTCTTTCGTCCCCGCCATGACTAAATCCAACCTCGACGCCTCCATCTCCTCTTTCGTAGGATTCGCGATAAACTTCCCATCCACATACCCGACTCGACATCCCATCACCGGAGTCTTCAACGGCACGTCCGACACCGCCAACGCCGCGCTCGCCGCGCAAATCGCCAACGCGTCCGTCGTTCTCTCGTTATCGTAGCTCAAAACCCACTCCAAAATCTGCGTCTCGTACCCAAAACCTTTCGGTATCAGCGGACGTATCGGTCGGTCCACGATGCGTGATTTCAGCGTTTCCCCTTCTTTCAGCGTTCCGTCGCGTTTTTTAAACCCGCCCGAAAATTTTCCGGCGGCTGAAAATCGCTCCGTGTAATTCACCGTCAGGGGCACAAACCCGCCGTCCGCGCTCAGCTCTCGCGCCGCGCACACCGTGGAATACAAAACCGTCTCGCCTTCCGTGACGACGACCGCGCCGTTCGCCTGTAAACCAACTTTTGCAGTTTCGATCGTAATTTCTGAATCGCCCAGTCGTATCGTCAGACGTTTCGGCGAGCGCACGGCGGCACCGCCGACGTATCCTTCGTCCACGTCGCAATGCCCACCAGCAGCGCTGTTGCTTCGATGAGGAGGAGGCGCAGCCGATGCTGCGCGCCGAGGTATTATTCGCCTTTGTCTTCTGAGATGGTTGCATTTATTATTGCGAGGAGAAGAAAAAGACCCCGCCGCCGGGAAAGAAGACGAAGCGCCACATCTTCGTCGCGACGACGATACCGGCGGAGCGCAAATTCGATTCGAAACGTGCGTTCTCATCGTAAAAAACAAACTCTTCTTCTTCTTCTTCTCTCTCTCTCCGTCGCCCTGCGCGGCGCCTCAAAAGATGCGCTCTATTCTTCTTTCTCGCACCAGCAGCAGCAGCAGCACACGCAACGCAACGCAACGCAACGCGCACACCCGTTTTTGGGAAAGAGCAGCGTCTCGCTCGCAAAAAAAAGTCTCGCGTTTTGTTGGAGAGAAGAGAGTGTAAGAGAGAATTAGGGTTTAGGGTTTGGAAAATTCGGCAAAGTCGTCCGAGTCGTCGTCGTCCGTCGTCCGAGTCGTCGTCGTCAGAAAAAAAAAAGGAAGAAAAGAGAGCAAGTCTCTCTCCTTTTTTCCTTTCAACTCTTTATTCAAAAACGCTCCCCCTCTCTTTCGGGTCTCTCTTCTTTGTCCCGTGCCCGCGCGAGACTCTTTGGTAGAAGACGAACGTTTCATCTTCGAGAAGAAGAAGATAAGAAGAGCGTCAACAAAAACGCAGACGAGAGAGAGAGAGAGAGAGAAATTCTCATCTTCTCGAGGCGGCTTTGAAAAACCCAAATTGAAAAAAAAAGGAAGAAGAAGCACACGCACAACGCGCGCATCTTTCGATCGTTTCCTCTCGCCTTTTATCGAGTTTGCAGAAGAAGCGCGAGGGAAACGAACGTTTCTCTTTTTTTTTGTTCTCGCTGCTCGATATAAAAGATGTCCGCGCAGGTGCCGACGCCGCGAAAGGACGCCGCCGCGCCGGGACCACCGCAACCGCGATCGGGTTCGTCGTCATCATCATCATCGCAACAACAAGGAGGTGGAGCTCCGACGAGTGGCGGTGGACAACAACAACCGAATAATCCGCAGCAGCAGCAGCAGCAACAACAACAGCAACGATCTTCGCAAGATGGGCAGCATCAACAGCATCAGCAGCATCAGCACCGAGGGGGTCCTGGAGGCGGACCGAACAACATGGGTGGAGGACGAGGCCCTGGTAACTTTAACCCAAATTTTATGATGGGAAGAGGTATGGGCGGCCGAGGCCAAGGCGGCGTGCCCGGACAACAAGGTCCGCCGATGTTTGTACCGTACGGGCCACAAGGTATACCGATGGGGTCGTACCCGGGTGGTGGCGGAAGAGGCATGGGGCCGCAAGGAATGCATCCGAACTACATGCAAGCGCAGATGGTGATGGCCGCGCAGGCGCAGATGATGCAGCAGCAGGGCATGCGCGTCGGGCCGCCACCAGGGAGCGTTGGAGGCGTGCCTGGTGTAGGTGGTGGACCACCAATCGGCGGCGCAGGCGCTGGTAGTGGTGGTGCGGCTCCAGCGGTGACGACTCCGGTGAGAGAACGCAAACCGATCAAGATTTTTAACCCGAATACGAAAGCCGAGGTAAAGATTGAAAAATCCGAGGAGGTGATCAAAGCCGAAGCCGAGGCGAAGAAGAGAAAAGAAGAAGCGGATAAGAAGGCGGCGGAAGAGAAGGAAAAGTTATTGGAAGCGGCGCAGAAGCAACAGCAACAGCAACAGCAGCAGCCAGGTAAGTCTGCGGCGCAAGTCGTCGCAGCGGCAGCGCAGCAAGAAAAAGCGACGACGACGCCGCCGAGTCCGCAGCAAGCACCGCCACCATCAGCGGCGGCTCCTTCGCAACCGCCGGCGCGTCCGAGTTTTGCAAACTTGGCGGCAAAGAAACCGGCGCCACCACCGGTTGCCGCTGCTCCGCAGAAACCAGCGCCGGAGTCTTCCCCACCGGCGGCGGCTGCGTCACCGCAGAAACCAGCGGCTCAGCAACCACCGGCATCTGCAGCTGATGTCGTGAAATTAGCCGCAGAGACGGCTCGAAAAGCGACGATTTCTGGTGCTCCTTCACCGTCTGCATCTTCTCCGCAAAAGTCGGCGCAACCTCCTTCTGCCCCGCCGCCGTCTTCGGGGTCGAGAGCGACTGAACCGCCAAAGCCGACGGGTTCGCCGGTGCCACCGCAAGGTGCGCCGCCTCCGCCGCCACCAAAAGAGGAGACGAAGAAAGCGCCGACATCTACTGGTGACGCTGTCGCAGCGGTGGTTGAAGCACGCGCCTCGGCGGCGCAATCGTCGCTTCCCGAAGCGACGTTGGCGGAAAAGCCGGCGGACGGGAAATACTCAGAAGAGTTTTTGCGTTCGTTGAGGGATTCTCCGTACAGTACCACGAAGTTTTTGAAAGGGTTTGAAGTCCCATCTGACGTTGATTACTGGCCCGTGCCTGGATTTATCGTGCCGCCAGGCGTTCAATCGTCGCAGCAAAGAAATCAATCGCGAGGCGGCAGAGGCGGTCGTGGCGGCGGCGGTGGAGGAGGTCAACCGAACTGGGACAAAGGCGGCAGAGGCGGTGGCGACGGAAACTGGGAACACCGCGGTTTACCAGACGAACATAACAATCGTCGCGGCGGTAACCGTCGTGACGGTGGGTACGGAAACAACAACCAGTATCGTGGTCCACCGCCGGGTGTCGTTTTGCCAGAGTTGCACAAGACGGAGAACGTCTACGTCATCGGCAAAGTCCAAGACGAAGAAGAGAAGAAACAGAGAGAGTTTAAGAGTTTACTCAATAAACTCACGCCGGAAAACTTTGGAAAGTTATTGGAGAAGGTTGTCGACGTTGGCATCACGGAGCCAAAGACATTGATGGGTTTGATTGGTCAAATGTTTGACAAGGCGTTGACGGAACCGATTTTTTCTGCGTTATACGCAGACATGTGCGCAAAGCTTTCCGAGCGATTGATAAGAGATAACGTCCAGTTCGTCGACACCGCGGCGCCGGAAGGCCAGAACCAAATCACTTTCAAACGCGTCTTGTTGAATAAGTGTCAAGAGGCGTTTGAATCCGGAGATGCGCAAATCAAAGCAAACTACAAACTCGTCGAAAAGCACAAGAAAGCTTGTAACACACCATTAACGAAAGAAGACGCTGAAAGAATTGCAAAGGAGGAAGCGAGTAAAGACGGTAGCGCGGATGTAAAACCGGAAGATTTGGAAGAAGGCGAAATTGCCCCGACGCCAAAGGTGAAAACGCTCGAAGAACTCGAATTGGATCGCAGACGCGAAATGAACCGGTTAGAGGAAGATTTGTTGAAATCGCGTCGACGGATGTTAGGGAACATTCGATTTATTGGCGAACTTTTCAAGAAGTCTATGCTCACGGAGCGTATCATGCACACGTGCATCCAAAAACTTCTCAAAGAAGGTGAAGCCGGAAAAGACGCATCCGCTGCCGGAGGTGAAGACGACGACGATGGCCCGAGCGAGCCAGACGAGGAGGACGTTGAAGCCCTGTCGAAACTTTTGACCACGGTCGGTGCGATGATCGATCACGCGAAAGCTGAGGCGTACTTGAACGCGTATTTCCGAAGAATTGAATCGTTGACGAAAGCGAAGCACTTGAGTTCGCGACACAGATTCATGTTGCAAGACGTGATTGAATTGCGACAGAAGGGATGGAAAGAACGTCGACAAGCGGAAGGCCCGAAGAAAATCGACGAAATCCATCGAGACGCGCAGCGGCAGGCCATGGAACAAGCGAGAGGTGGCGATCGACGGGGTGGCGGTTCGGGTAGAGATCGTGGTGGTCCAGGTGGACCTGGTCTCCGTCGATCCGACTCCCGTTCGTCCACGGGTAGATTAGATGGTGGTGGTAGAGATGGTGATCGACGCGGCGGCGGTAGAGATGGTGATTCTAGAAGTAGTAGCAACAGAAATAACAGCAGCAAACCGATGGAGCGTCCTCGCATCGTGCAAAAACCGAGGGGCTCTTCTATTTTAGGTGGCGGGTCCGGCGGCGGGTCCGGCGGCGGCGCGGACGGCGACTTTAAAGTCGTCGAGGGACGTTCCAACCCACCGTCGCGATCAAACACTCCAAAGATCAATACGGGTAAGGACGTGAAGGACGATTCCAGTCGTCCGGAAACTCCGAGAAGCGACGTGGGGTCTGAGTTTGATGAGGAAACCGGAAACGAGGAGGAACGCAAACGCACATTAGAATACTTTTTGGACGACAAAGATGTCGGTGAAGCGATTAAAACCATCTCCACGTGGAATAACGCTAAAATTGGCATCTTCATTCAACAGTTGTGCACGGTTGGTTTCGATAAGCGCGGCATGGAATGGGAAGCGTGCGAAGATTTAACGCGGGAACTTTCACGGTCCGGGTACTCCGACGCCGTCTTAGATGGCATCGCAGAGATCTTCAACGACTTGGAAGATGTCCTGTGCGACCTTCCAAAAGCCGATTCCATCTTAGCAGGTTTATTAGCCCACTCATTAGCGGATGGCACGATCAAACTCGCCGACGTCGCGAAGGCGTTGGAAGCCGCCAAACCCGACGGCGGCGACGACGGTCACGTCGTCAAGGAAGGCTACGCGTTGCCCTTGCTCTGTAAACTACTCGTTCGCGTCTCGCAAATTGAATTAGAAGACTCCGTCAAAGCGGATGCGCACGCTTTAGTCGAAGAAGCCAACTTGGACTTGTTGAAGTTTGTCGCGGACTTTGAAGACGACAAAGAGAAAGCTTTAGCGGCTGAAATCGCGCACTACCAAGGTCTCAAAGAGATTTTAGACGGCGAATGATGATGGAAGAGGGGGAGAGAAAAAAAAAGAACACGCGTTTTTAATACGCGTTTTTAATACTAATAAATAATAACAATAATACTACCAAATCATAACGTAACACTACCCGCGTAACTCAGACGCACACTTGCACGCGCATTCATCTCGTCGACGGGAAGGGCGCGACGCGCGCCTCGTTTCCTCCCGAATACACCACACACGCACACTATGGTACCCAAAGCCAAAGAAAGAGTTACAAAAAATAGGGAAAAAAAGGGGGAGGAGTGTTTGAAAAAAAAAAGCGTCCAGAGCGTCTCTGTTCGTTTTCTGTGCTCTCTTGAGAGCCAACACTGACCAAGCTTTTCGAGCTTTTTTTTTCAAAAGGAGGGTAACAAATATTCGCTCGTCAGAATTTACGCGTAAACGATAGAGAGGTTTAGCCTGTCTCTCTCATTGTGACGCGCGCAACATTTTCAAATACCGAGTTGTTTGCGTCGTGGAAGAAAAAAAACCTAACTTAGGTGCGCGTTCGTTCTTTCTTCGGTTTCGTCGCGCGGTCGCGTTTTTGAGCGCGAACGGATGAGAGAAATTTTGTTGTTACTTTTTATCTCTCTCTTTGACGGGTTAGTACAGAGTGAGTAAAGTAAGATAAACGAACCGTTGCCCTCTCTCTCTCTCGTGCGTTTCTTCCTCTCCTTCTCCGCGAACGCGAAAAACAAACACAAAACGCACCGCGAGGGAGAAAAAAGTTCGATTCGTTCGAAAATCGGTCGCTCTTCTCTCTCTCTCTCTTCCTGCGCGCGCGCGCGCTAACGCGCCCGCGCGAAGGTTTTGGATTTTTTTGTCCGCTTTTTTTCTTCGACAATTTTTTGAGAGAGAAAAAAAGCGTCTCTCTCGGACTTCAAAAAGCGCTTTTCTTGGAAGAGAGCAGAGCGAGAGAGAGAGAGAGAGCGATCTCTCTTTATTTTTTATTTTTTTGAGATCTGTGTGTGGCGCTTGTTGTCGACGGTGATTAGTGAGGTCAACAACACAAAAAGGGGAAGAGAGGGAGGTGTAAAAAAGCAACTCTTCGGGCCACACAAACACGCACGCTCCGGAGGAGGAGGAGGAGGGCAGAGAGAGAGTTATATCGCAGAGATCTTCTTCGCGCGGAAACGCACAACTGACGTACTACTCACTCATTCTGCAGGACTTTTTTTTCTGCTGCGTTTGCAGAGTGAAAGGTGAGAGAAAAGAGCGCGTTGGTGAGGTTTTCGTGTTTCCCCAGCGCGCGCGCTCTTCGTGGGTAAAATCCAGAGAGCGGAAAAAAAGGGTGAAGGAAGAGTACGGGAAAAATCTCTCTTTCTCTCTCTTTTCTCTCTCTTTCTCTCTCGATCTCCTCGCGCGGCGGTCAGAGGGAAGGAGATTATCGAGTCGCGCGCGCGTTCTTTTGAGAAGGAACGCATTCTCGATCGATAGCGTTCAGAGAGAACGCGTTTAACCTTCAAGCAACAACAAACTTGTGTATTATTTTGTTTTTTAATCGGGTGCCCAGGAGGAAGAAGAAGACGAAGAAAGGAAACAAAACTTTGTGTTTTATATCATACTATTATTTTACGCCGGCAAGGACAAGAAGAAAAGAAGTAACATATATACGAGCGATACGAACATGAACTATTCTGATGTACAATATGATAATATGACTACCGCAGCCGGGGGTAATGGAAGAAGGAACGACGACAACGGCATCGGCGGAGGTGTAGACGTTCGAGTGAAACTGAAGTCAGAGAAGAGAGGATCTCCGAACACATCCATGGCGAGTGGAAACGATACGTCAAGCGCGAGCACGACGTTATGGAATCAAAGTTCTGGAGGATCGTCGCAAGGAACGACAACCCGTATTGTTGCGGAAAAAGAGCACCACTTGGCGTTGCAATATCGAGAGCAGAAGGAAGAGAAACGAGGGAGCGAGAGCGACGACGGATCTCCCGTGCACTGTTCTTCTCAGGTCGAGGAATATCAAAAACAACAGTTGATGGCACAGCAGCAACAGCAGCAACAGAACGTGATGGAAGACAACCGGCAGCAACCTCGTCCGCACTCGGCCATGACGTTACATCCAACGTTAGGATCGAACGGCTCGGTATCTTCTTTTCAGCAACACCACTACGCGCATTCTGAAACTTTCGGAGACGTTCCTCAAATGGCCGGACACAGGATCAATCGCGTCAATGACGCTAATCATCATGATAACTTCGGTGGCAACAGTGGCAACGTGGCGGTGAGAAACGTCGCATCCATGTCTTCGGCGAACTATTTGCAAAAGTCAGTCTCTTGCCAGCGGATAGACGAGATGTTGAAGGATTCAATGGATGCTTTCCATCGCGACGGACCTTTAGTTAGCCCTTTATGTACAGTTAAACCGGGCGGCTCTGAGCGGCACAAAAATCGACACGCGTTTGGTGGCGATACGGCGTTCTCCGGAGGCAGTTGGATGGTAGATTCGCCGATGCGGGACCGAATGTCTTACGTCTGCGAATCCAAAGGCTTTGACTACGGCATATTTTGGAAACTCGATCGACAGCGAACTAGTTTAATGCCTGCTGAATCTCTGATTTCTCCGCGCATCGCCGCTGATACGACTAGATTGAAATTATTCGTCAACACCTCGAAAACGTTGTTCACTCGATACGTTCTCGGGTTCGGCATGCCGGGCCGCGTCTGTCACTCTGGAAACTACGAATGGCACGAGGATATTTCCTTATTACCGGGATGGTCTTTTCAACGAAAGGTCCAAGCAGAGAGAGCTGGATTGAAAACCATAATCTGCGTCCCGGTGGAAAATGGCGTTGTTGAATTCGGTTTGACCGATGAAATGGACCACAGCGTCAACATCGTTCAGTATGTCCAAAAGATGTGCAAATCGTTAGCCTCTTCTCAGTAATAAGAAAGAGAGAGGGAGGCAAACATCTATATTTGAATTTTGTTTAATTATCGTTGCTCTTCTTCATCATCCGAGACAAAAAAAGAATGAGAAATATGTTCCTCTTTTCATGCGCGCAACGGAACGTCCTCTCGTCTCGGTCGACGATGGAAACCGCAACGACGCGAATTGTAAAATTGGTAGCACCATCTAGTCCCCAATTCCGCGAAAAAGGAGAGAAAGAGTGAGCGCACACGTCTTCTCTCGTTTAGTGTACTGTATATATATAGACCATATATTTTTGATACATGTGAAAACAAAATTGTATTTGACACAACCAGACTCGCTCTTCCCTCATCCAAAAAAAAAGGCACAAACCCGTTACTCGCACGCAAATTTTTCTCGATAATTCAGACACGCTTAAAGTTAGCACTTTATTGTTGCATATCTGCGCGCGTTACACGCGCACGAGACGAAGAGAGGTAGAAAAACAAGCAGAGCAAAAAAACGCGAAGAAGAAGGAAAAGAGGAAAAAGATGGATTGGGCGGCGGACCCGCCCCCTTCGTGGGCTGTTTTTCCTCGACAACCGAACGATTTGAACCACTATCAAGTCGGCGATTTGGTCTTTTGCAAGGCGACGCCGAAAGCGATTGAACCGTTTTGGCCGGGAAAACTCATCGATCCAATCGAAGCCCCGAGCGCGGTGAGAGCGTCGTGCGTCCCTGACGCGGTGTGCGTGATGTTTTACGGCCCAGCGACGATTAAAAAACACGACCGAGATTATTGTTGGGCGGTGAAGGAGCAGTTAGCACCGTTCGACGAGGAGAACGCGCGCACGTGCAAGACGCAAGCGTTGCCGAAACGGATGCGGCCGAGAGCATTTGAAACCGCGGTGGAAGAAATTGAAGGAGTGTTTAAACAGTTCGGGACAGCGAGATTAGGGTATGTAGAAGGCGTCGTGACGCATCATTTGGATGATGCCGAGGAGGAAGAGGAGGAGAGAGGCGTGGACGACACCGACGAAGATGATACGGATGACGAAGAATACGACGGGGCGGGCGAGGGAAAAAAGAAAAACAATGAGAAGCGCGCCTCAACGACAACTCAGAAAAGAAAAGCATCGGGCGTTGCCGCGAGCACTAGCAATCATAAGAATAAGAAACCGACGAAATTGATGAAAAATGGGCTCCAATGCGCTTCGTGCGGCGTGAGTTGCGCCAGGAAAGAACTCGATGCGAAGCAGTTTTGTTTGTTGTGCGCGAAAATGCACGGAGAAGGACAATATTGTCCTTGCTGTGGAAAAGTTTGGCACTATGCGAACTGTGGGCCGATGATTCAGTGCGACACGTGTGAGATGTGGGTGCACGACTTGTGCGACGCAACCGCGGCTGAAATTTTGAAGAAAGAAGCCGAAGCACTCAAAGAGGGAAGAGAAGAAGAAGAGATTCCGTATAACTGTCCCACGTGTGCTGCTGGGAAGATTGACGAAGAAGCGATGAAAATCAAAGCTGCGAGACAGGCGCGAGAGGCGGAAATGGAGAGGAAAAAAATACTTTCGCAAATACCAAAACTCCCCAAAGCACTAGCAAAAGTAAAAGAGGACATTATGATACACGTGGATGATGTCGGTGTAAGCGGTAATCACATAGATATGTTTCATCAAAGTGACGCAGGCACCGGCGATATTCATACAAACGTGATAGTTGACTCTGAAAATAAGTCAACTCACAACGAAGGAATAGCTACGGCGGAGAATCTCAACATGTTTTCGCCGCCTCCATCTAGAGACGCGGCAAAGCTTTCTACTGATATCAACAATAAAATAAGCTCTCCGCCGAGCGCTACGAAAGTTGGTAAGTTGCCAAGTCGGCCAAAAACTGCGTGGCAACTCTTCGGTGCCGAATTTAGCGCAAAATACAAGGCAGAAAACAATCTAGAGCAAATTTCCAACCACGCGGAGGTGTATCGATTGCAAGGCATGGCATGGCAGAAACTCTCGGACGCAGAGAAGCAGAAGTATGAAGCGCAGGCGAGCGAAGCAGCGATAAGATTTCGAAACGCTCTTTTGAAAATGCAAAAAAATGGTACGCTACAAGCGAGATTGGCAAAATCCATCCCTTCTGTGGACGCGAGAGAACAAGAGAAGAAATTGATGCTACAGCAGCAAAAGCGCCAAAATAAGACTCACGCGGAAAAAATTATAGCGGCAAATATAAAGAAGGTAGAGAAAGAATTGAACGAATTAGAGGAAGATAATGACGAAGTCACGGAATTAGAAGAGGACGTTGCAAAGAAGAAAACGGCAAAGTTGGCAGAGAAGGACGACACGGAGGATGCAAACTTAAGAATTATATTGGCAGCGAAAGAAGCGCAGCGTGCCGCCGAAAGAAGAGTTGGACTCTCTGGTGTACCGTTCGCGGAGTTCACGAGAAAATCGCGCGTCGATTGGTCGCTCGTTCCCAAAGATCTCAGCGAACGCCCGGAACGTGTGCAAGTTGTATGTAACGGCGTTAAAGGCGATTTTTTGACTCAAGAGTATCGCGTGGTGTGCTTGTGCACCACGTGTCAAGGGAAAGAAGGTTCTTTGACAGCAACAGAGTTCGAAAAGCATGCCGGGATGGGACAAGCGAAAAAATGGAAAGCGTCGTTAAGAATGGTTGTTCCGGAACGCATGCCCGTTGGTCGATGGCTCGATGGCGCACCTACGAAAAAGTATAAGGAACGAACTGAAAAGAAAGAGAAATTTTCCAAGGTGGAACCAGAAAAGAACAGAAAAGTAGTGGAGGAAGATCAAGAAATCGGGGAGTACAAATCCATTTATATCGCATGGGCAGTGGATAGATGCGCCGTGTGTGACGATGAGCGCGATTTCGATTTTGATCAGTTGATCACATGCGAAGGATGTCAAGTTTCTGTGCATCAAAGTTGTTATGGCGTTCACGAGATTCCAGATCAAGCCGTTGGTTGGTTATGTCGAGCTTGTGAACATACGGGCGGCGTTGTATCTGAAACGCCCAAGTGTTGCCTTTGCCCGGTTTTAGGTGGTGCTTTGAAACCAACCACCGTAGACGGCATTTGGGCACATTCGGCGTGCTGTCAGTGGATTCCAGAAACGACTGTTTTGGACATCGAAACCATGGAGCCAATCGACAACATAGCTGCAATTCAGCGTGAACGATGGGAATTACTGTGTACCATTTGCAAACAACGGTGCGGGACAAAAGTGCAATGTTGTCATCCTGGTTGCTTTTTAGCGTACCATCCGCTATGTGCCCGAGGCGCTGGTTTATTCATGGACCAAGGCGACGAGTACGGAAACGCCGACGATGATCCGGAAGACGACACGCTGCACTTAATTAGCTATTGTCACCGACACTGTCGTGTTGACAAGGAACGTCAGAAAATGTTTGGATGCGTAGAAGGCATGCGCCATGGCGAAGAAGGAAACGACGGAGTCATCGTCAGTGGACCTTGGATCCAAACTAAAGCTTCAAAAAGAGTGCAAAGAGTTCTTGATGCCGAAGAAGAAAAACGAAAAAAACGCGAGAAGCGCGAGTTGGAGAAAATGATGAACAACAGCGATTCAGACCTATCTGATTCCGAGGGCGACGGTTTGTGCGCGAAGTTGCGTCCTTACGTCCCAAAAGGTCATCCTCGAACGGAAGCCGATATCGACGACGGTGATGGCGACGGTATTAAACCAAAAATCAGAAAAAGGCTAATTCATGACGACTCTGACGATGAACGCGTGTTCGGTGGCAAAGATTCCGAGGACGAAGATAGTGACGAGGACAACGACGCGCAAAAAGAAATTGAGGAGCGCCAGAAGAATGAGCGAGAGTTACAGTTGGAAGAAGAACAGCGCGCAATTCAAAAACGACGCGAGGAGCGAGACCAAGAAAAACGAAGGAAGATTGCCGAGAAACTCGCAAAAGCTGCGGTTACGGAACCTAAAGCTGAGGCTGAGCCGGACGATATCAATGCACCTCCTGTTCTTCCTGGTGGTTTACCGCTACCTCAAGACAACGTCGGCGACCCGAACTCGCCTAATATTTCTGTTTCATGCAAAACAACCATTGGAACCTTTCGTCCAGCCGACACGTATATCAAGTGCCACTGCGCGCGTTGTGCGAACTTGGTAAAGGATGTCGGAAAAGATGCTCCGGCATTATGGGAAGCCAATAGGTGGGAATACCATTGCGGCATGGGACATGCGAAAAAATGGAGAATCTCCATCAAAATTTTACCCGAAGGTGGCAATCCATCGGGACGAGAACGAGTAGGATACGAAACATTTGGTTCTTATCTGGATAAAAATCCACAAATCACCGTCTTGTCTCGAGCCGGACGTCCTCTCCCGAAAGGGAAGGGGTTAAAACACGTCAATCTCGAGCGTGACCCGAGCCTACCGCCGCTGCCGAAAAGGAAGCCCGTCTATCCGGCTGGACAACTTGCTCTGAAGAATCTTGAAATTGACTTGGATAATGTCGGTAAAGTCGACGATAAGAAGATGACAATTGAAGAGAAAGCGAAAAATTTGGAGGGCAAGCGCATAGCAATTGATGCTTCTACGGCGACGTTTAAGGAATCTGTTTTCGTGAAAGCAACTATCATTGAAGCTGTCGTGACGAGAACCGGGTGCAGACATAGATTGAACTTTGACGACGAAGATGGCTTGAAAGCGATCAAAACAGACATGCTATCGCTAAATGATCCAAAATTCGCCATCAAGTGGTTGAATGTGGAAACCGATGAGACTTTACACCACGACGAGTGGCCAGATCTTTCCTTCTTACCGAAAGTTGCGGCAACAAAGGACGAAGATTACACCCAAGAGCGCGCGCACGCGTTGGCAGCAACAGCTCGGAAACCTGGACCTCGAAGGCCATCGAAACCGTTAGACCCGTCGAAATTCAAAAGTATTTTTGATGACGACGATGAAGAGAGCGACGATGAAGATCGCGAATGCGAAGCGTGGGTTCAGTGCGAAAACGATGATTGTCGAAAGTGGCGAAGAGTACCGCAATCCATCGCGGAAGCGTTGGCTAAAGACGACGCGGACGTGTGGACCTGCGAACGGAACCCTGAACCTCGATTTGCGGATTGTGAAATCGAACAAGAGTTCTTGGATGACGAAATCGATCGACGAATTGAGCTGAAAAAGCCAAAGTTTATGGGCGACGACGATGTGGTGTACGAAAAAGCCAAAGCCGAGAAGCGCTTGAAACGAGAGCAGAGGAAAGAGCTTTTGCAAAACAGTTCGAAGATGAAAGATTTAGGGGAGAAAGTCGCGGAAGACGATGATGACTCGTGGCATCCCGAGCTTCCGGTCGAAGTTTCTATCGTGTGTCGCAACGTCCCCGGCGAGTACAACACTCGCAAATCCATCATTCGTTGTTTGTGCGAAAAGTGTCAACCGACGCCTGACGCGCCTCCAGTATACCACGACCCGAAAAATTACGAAGACCACGCAGGTATGCCATTTTCAAAAAAATGGCGCGTCTCGGTTCGTGTGTGCGTCGTTGGTGGTGCTTTGATGCCTTTAGGCAAATGGCTGGAAGGATTCGGAGTACGACTTTCCAAGAAGAAGAAAAAGAAAAACAAAAAAGCCGACTTGAAGCAACCGTACGGCATGAAGAAGTTTGGCCAAGGTTTAACGCCAGCGCAGCTGCGTGAGATTCAGTTGAACGTATATAAGCGTTTAGGCGTGCAACCTCCTAAATCGTCCGATTTGTTGAAAGCTAAGAATTTAGGTCCACCTCCGAAAACTGGAAAGCGACAATACGTTGGTTTGCAGCCGTACATCGTGAGAGGCACGCGCGGCGGTTTGCATCGAGCGCTTGTCACTAGCCGTTCGTATACGCCCGAAGAATGGCAAGAAAAGTACAAAAAAATGCAAGCCGCAAAAAATCTTGGGTGCGCACCAGACGCCGCCAATAAAGGTCTCCTCGAAGGCACTGGTTTATCGTTAAAAGAGCGCATACTCGAATGCACAAACACAGTGAAAAAACGGTTAACGTTTGGGAAATCCGCCATCCACGGGTGGGGGCTAATTTCGAAGGTCCCAATCAAGGCTGGCGCTATGGTTATCATCTACCGCGGTGAAGCAGTTCGAACGCCCATTGCAGACCTCCGCGAGGCACGTTACGAACGCGACGGTACCGATTGTTATCTTTTACGAGCGGACGACCACACAGTGGTCGATTGCACCAACATGGGAAACATCGCTCGATTTACGAATCACTCGTGCGATCCAAACATGTACACGAAAATCATCAAATCCGGTGGTGAACACCACGTTTGTTTCTTTGCACGGATCGATGTTCCTGCGGGGACAGAAATGACGTACAACTACCGTTTTGAAATAGAAGACGGTAAAGTGCCGTGTTATTGCGCCAGTCAAAACTGTCGAGGATATTTAGCTTAGATTTAGATAGAAATTACACGTACAAATACACACATAATACAATAGATTAGTTCATCTCCCTCTTTACTCCGCGCTCAAACTCTGTTTCATGTAATCGATCATTAGCTTGTCGTTATCCTTCTCGATTTCCTCCCGCGCAGTTTTCCGCACTTCGTTGAAATCAAACTGACTCTCCGCGTACGCTCTCCTCACCTCAATCAACCTCAACGCAATCAATCTCAGCTCCGTCTGTTCGCACTCCAGCATTTTCTGCAACCACTCGTTCCCGTCTCTCAGCGGATTCTCCTCCAAAAACTTCCCGAGCGCGATTGAAGTCGGCGTTCCCCCTCCTCCTTCATTATCGTATCCTTCCTCTTGCGCCATCACGACTCTGACGGCGACCATCGTAAACAAAGTTTTTAACGCCGACGCGGCTTTGAATTCCGGGCTCATCCCCCCGAACGCGTCCGTCGGAACGTGCATGCGACCGTTAGAATCGGTCCCGCCGCCAAACGATGGCTTTTTCGTTTCTTCCGGATCGTTTTGGAGCGAGTCTTCGTTGTTGTTGTTGTTGTTGTTGCTGTTGTCGTTCGCTGCCGCTCTCGTCCTGCTGACGAAGTGGTGGTGATGTTGTTGGCACGGACGAAGACGACGTTCGTTATGATCACCGCGACGGCGTCGAGAACTCGCGTTCTCGCCAGCTGTCGCAAAAAGCGAAGCGCGAGCTGGGCAGTGTGCACTCATCATCTTCTCGTTCACAACAACAACAACAACAAGAAGCTTTTTAAAAAATGTGACGGAGAAAACGCGTGCGTTTTTCTCCATTTCTTCCGCATCTTTTCCCCAGAAAAAGGCGCTTTTTTATAACTACATACATTTAAAGAAGGGATCACAAACCACCGGGCAACACATGCGAGATCCATCGGAAGCGGCGACAGAAACCATCAAACCGTCTTCCTCCTCTTCTTTGACCGAGGCGACGTATTCTCTCCAAAACGAAGACCACACGCTCGGGAATTGCCTCCGGTACCAACTGAACAAAAACCCCGGCGTGTTGGTGGCTGGGTACAGCGTCCCGCACCCGATGGAGAGGAAAGTGAACGTGAGAGTGCAAACGGTCGCGCCGGTGACCGCGGATGGGGCCATGCGAGAAGCTTTGTTGGATGTGGTGAGCGTGTGCGAACACGTGACGGAGACGTTCGAGGAGGCGTTGAAGGAGGGACCAAAGACGACGACGGCGGCCAAAAAGTAGTTGAAAGAGAGAGAGAGAGAGAAAAAGAGTAGTTTGTGTATAACATCGTTGAAATAAAATAGCAAGTACAGTAGCAAAGAATGTGTATTGTGTGTATGTGAATAATATGAAGTCTAAACGCTTCCGCGTGTGCGTGTTTCTCTACGCTTGTTCAGCTATCGTTTGTTTTCCGCTCTCTATCGCTCGCGTTATTACACCTTGAAAAGTAACAAGGACGCAGCCATTACAGCCATGCCCGCAAAGACGCAGTTAGTAACGAACTTGTCTTTTGGATCATACTTTAACGCCGTTGGAACTAACTCTCTCAAAGATATGTACACCATCATCCCACCGACGATGCCGAAGAGTGTGCCGTACGCTCTCGGGGACATGCTGTTGCCGTGTAAAATCAAATAGCCGACTAAACCGCCGATGGGTTCGGTAACGCCAGAAATAAATGACCACCAGAATCCTTTCCATTTTGAGCCCGTGGCGTAATATACGGGCATAGCGACGCAAATACCTTCAGGGACGTTGTGAATGGCAATTGCGATGGCTAAAGCGCCGCCTAATTTCGCGTCTGCCAAGGCGGCGATGAACGTGGCCAGTCCTTCCGGGAAATTGTGAATTGCAATCGCTACTGCGGTGAGAATGCCCATATTTTTCAACGCCGCGCGATCTTGCGTGTCTAATGGAGTGTGTGGGACGGTCGATAAATCTACGTGTTCTAATTCCTTCGTGCCTGCGTGGTGTTCATGGTGTTCGTGGTCCTCCGATACCGGTCCGTGGGTGTGGTCTTGATGTTGCGCGCTCGTACTCGCGATGGTCCCGTTTTTCTTCCTTTGCATCGTCGGCTGTTGTTTTGCAGCCATCACCGCATTCGTCTCTTCTTCCATCATCTCGAAAGACATGTCCGACTGACTCTGTTTTCGGTTAATATCCGCCAAACCTCTCTCCATCGTTCCGAAATGTTCGTGTTCGTCCTCTTGACACGCCGGACAGGACATCACCATCTTATCACCCGTCCTTCGCTCGTGTACTCTCGCAATCGTGTGCACCAACCAATCTAAAAAGTACGTAGTCGCTATCCCTCCAAAAAAACAAAACGTCGCGTATCGCATCGCTTCGTCTCTATCTACACCCTCGATTTCCTCGAAAGCGTCAATCGCTTTCACCCCGTATATCTCCCCGAAAGAGACGAAGACCATCACCCCGGCGGAAACACCCAATGCTCCGGCGAGAAGTTTCACGTTCGCGTAGTCCGCGCAAAAGACAAACATAGAACCGATCGTGGTGGACAAACCGGCCATTATGACCAAGCCAAAGGCGAGAGCGACGTTACCGTCTGCCGTCGCAACCTGTTTATCAACACGCCACACGCAAAGAGAGAGAAAAATTTGCGCGTTTTTAGGTCACATTTTCACTTCAGAGTATACTTTTGTATCGATTCGCAAAATAGAACGCCGCGCGAACAATGAAAGAGAGCGAAAGAATGAGAGCGAAAGAACGCGCCGCGGGAAGTCTTACCATTACTTTTTTGTTTTGTGCGCGGTTGTGTTTTGCGTGAGTAAAAAAGTGACGATGATGATGATGATATCTTCAGCCAAAAGCAGCCTGGCAGCTTTTTCATGCGTGTGTATGGTGGGTGGTGTGAATAAAATTTAAGCGCGACTACTACCAGAATGACTTATTTTACAATACATATTGCTAGCTGATGACTTCTACGACGACACATTTTATTCTCGATCCAACCACTCGTCTCTGTGAACCCGAGCGTATTCGAGCACCACGGGCATTCCGTTCACGAACGGCTGGTTGAGCAAAACCGAGTACCATCCGAGCAAAGGCGCGGCGCCGAGGGAAGAGACCCAAAAGCACGAGTGCGAAGCCGGGTCGAAGTTTTCGCAGCGCGATTGTTCGGTGAAGTAGGCCTTCGTCTCGTAGGTTTTGAGAAAGCTCGTGGGTTGGTTTTTAACGAGTTGCGGGAGGTCCGCGACGCGTTTGCGACTGGCGATGAGTTCGAGTAACGTCAAGAAGATGTTCGAGCTGCCATCGCCGAGGACAAAGTCACCGATTTTTGCTGCGAGTAACAATTCGGCAACAAACGCGCGTTCGCGGGTATACGGAGAGTTGTCGTTGTTTTTATAGTTGTCGACAAAGCTTTCGCGAAATGACCAACCGAAGACGGGGATATCCACGTCCATTTTTGCGGCATGTTTGCTAAACACCAAGATTGGTTTTTCGCCGCACAAGAGTATCTCATCTCGGTCGTACCGTTGACGAACTTCTTTGACGACTTGGCCAGAGTCAGTCATGACGAAGATGGTTTTCCAACACTTTTTCGTACTTTCTGCGAGCGATTTCAACGCGGAGATGTATCGCGTCACCGCCCGGTAGCCACCAAAGACGTTGTAGTACGGATCCTCTCCTCTCTTATCCGATTGACGGATTTGAAGGATGACGGTTGGAGAGCGCACTTGGTGAATGTTCTCAAAGTACCGATCCGAAAGCATTTCGGTAGTTTCTTTGGTCGGACGAAGGATAACGCTGGATGTTAAGATGGACATGTACATGAAGTGCGCCTGACACGCGGACAAGAAATCATTGCATCCGAGTTCATAATCTTTTGCGTGCCCATAGACAAACGGCGGATCGTATGGTATCACGTCATACGTTTTCGAGTACTCGTCGTCGTCGCGCGTTCCAGGCAGCGGAAGGTTCTCGTAAGGATTAAACTTGCGAATGAAAAACTCTTCGACCATCTCAGCTTCATTATCGAATGCGTCCGAATAACCTTGAGGACCGATTCGTTTATCAAACTCTTCGCGTTTGCGGCGCCACTCTGATTCGTTCATCTCGCGGTTCGCTTTTGACGAGACGCCAGCGGCCAACTCCGAGCGTATTTTTCGCCAAAGAGATGCTGGAAATTGAATATTATGCGCCCTCAAATTAAAGTCTGCAGGCAGAGTATCACCAAGTATCGATATGTCGACGCCATCGCATCGACCGTTGTGGCATATGACGGCGTCCCGATATCCCTCCAGTAAGTCTTCGCCAGCGAGTTTGTCACTCCCAAACAAAAGACTCGGGCACAAGTGCATTACGAACGTCATCGCTGCGTTTACCACATCTTCACGGTGCATCTTTTCGTTCCCAATTCTAAACGCGATTGGCTCTTTAGTTTCCTTGCTCTCCTCGACCGTTCGATCGATCAAATCGCGGATTTTTTCAGTCACTTTTTCGATCCGTTCCACGAGCGAAAAAGAATCCCATTCCGAAGGATCGTAGCTCTTCACCGTATCGCTAACTGTGTTGATAAATTTGTTTATTTTCTCGTGTGGCGCGCCGTGCGCAGTTTCTGGGAACATAATAGGTCGCAAAACTTCAATAGCCGTCGCCAACTTTACCCTAATTCTTTTCTTCGGACTATTCTTGTTTCCCATCCTTAAAGTGCACTTGGTTAGTGGCATGAATAAATGGTCGAAACCAGTATCCCACGGCGGTAAAAACACTAAAGTTCTCTTCAAAGTCGTCGCTAAAACGAGCGCTCGCTGTAAATAAATGTGAATTCGACATCCAAGCGGACATTGTTCCAAAGGCACAATCAAAATCTTGCTCTCGTCACAATTTGACGGAAACTGTAACTCTCTCACGTCTCTCAGTACGATGTCCGCCGCGCGCTTCGTCCATCTCAAAGTTTTCCTCCTCACTTTCGTCAGCGAAACCTTCGGTATCCTCCGCTTCTGCGCCTCTTCTTCTCCAATACTAGTGCTATCTTTCACTCTCCCTTGCAAGTGATCAATCTTAAACGTTCTTTGCTCCATGCTTTTCTCTTTCTCTTCCTTCCACGTTTTCTCGTCCGCGCCGATACCTCTGCGTATCTCGTCCAACGTCAGCGGGTTTCCGAAACTATCGAATCTCCAAGGCAGTAAAGGCCCTATCAGGGGGCTTTTTCTCCCACTCTCCCGGTCACCGTCCATGTACATGTACCGTTCCACCAAGTCTCTGCTAGTGCTTCGATGCTTCTCCCGCATCGTTCTTTCTCGCTTCGCGTCCACCAGTCGGACGCCGTGGGCGGAGCGTTTATACAGCATCTCTCCGTCGTCTTCCTCTTCGTCCGTATCTTCACCATTTTTCGCAGCGCTGCCATCTAAATCATAATCCGTGTACTCGTAATCGCCGTCGTAATCGTCGTACTCTTCGTCGAAGTCGTAGCGCCCCGCGCTATCGATGGCGGCATCTTCTTTCGATTCGGTTGCTCCGTTTCCAAATCTTTCCCGCGAATGTTTCACGAGAGAAAACTCGTCGCCTTCAAACTCGAACGAGGATGCGCACCACGAGAGAAAGAGCGAGAGAAGAGCGAGACGCGACGAGGACATGTCCGCCGCGTTTCTTCTTTTCTATATTCCTCTCTTTGTCTCTCTCTCTTTTCTCTCGATTGTTCAGGATTTTTTTAATGAAGCTTACTGCTAACGTTTCGTTTCTTGATGACATTTCTTCTTCTAATGGCTATTTATTACATTGTATTATGGTAGAACTATGTGCGTATCTAATACGGAAGAAATGCGGTTCGTCATTTTGAGGCAGCGAGCTTCCTTCGATCGTCTTTGAGTTGCTGCAAGCGCTTCTCGATCGTGACGAGTAAAGGCGCGTACACGTCCTTGGCGATGTCGATTCCCCCGCTTTTACCTCCAGAGCGTATCCTTCGCGTTTTTGCGGGCGTCGCGGGAGCTGATTTGGAGTAGTTGCTATTTAAGTTGTTGTCTCTCTTCAGACGCTCAAATTGGTCGCGGTCGGTGTCGTGTAGACCGTCGTCGTCGTCCTTCACTTTGTCCTTTGATGCAGATGGATTGGCGTTTTCTTTGTCAGACGTCCACATGGCTTGCTCTTCGATGAGCGTCATGAGCTTGTCGTTCTTTGCCGTTTCTTCGGAGAAGAGCTTTTCTTTGTTCAACACTTCTTCGCGGAGTTTACCTTCCGTTTGCAACATGTGCTCTAAATCTCTTTCTATCGAGTCCAAGTGTTCATCTCTGGATTCGATTTCTTCCAACAAAGCGTCTCTCTGCATTTGCAGTTGTTCGATGACTTCGTGCTGCGCAACAATCTCGTCGTCGGCTTCGGAGAGCAAGACGCCGAGTTCTTTAGCTTTATCCACGTGCTCGCGCGCGAGACTTTCGAGACGCTCGATTTTATAATCTAACGCGTTTTTGACGCGCTCGATAGTTTTCTCGAAGAACGTTTCGTCATCGAACATCTCGTCTTCTTCCCGTAAGGATTCCTCCAAGGCTTCTTCGTCAGTCAATCGCGATTTAGTTTTACTCAAACTGCGGAAAGGTGACTCAGGAACTAAGCTTCTCGCGCTCTCAGTTCCTTCTTCGTTGTCGTTTTCGAGCGTCGTCAATTTCTCCACCAATCGCGCGACGATATCGACCGTTTCGCGTAAATTCTTCACTTTCCTTCGTTCTTTCAACAACGATTTGGCCAACATTCTGGTCTTTTCTTCGCCGGCGACGATGGCATTTTCCAACTCGTCCGCCTCGGATTCTACTTTATCAGCCATCGATTTTGTCTTTTCGGATAGGTTTTTGAACACGGCTATTTGTTCTTTCGACTGGTGCAGCGCTTCGGCGAGCTGTTCGTTTTTGTGTCTTTCCGCGTGAAGTTCGGCAATGAGCGCGGCATCTGCTTTCGTTTGCTTCTCTTGTCCTCCGAATTCTTCGTTATCGTCGTTGATGTCATTTTCTCTTTCGTCGTTTTCTTCTTCGCGTAGTTGCTGATTCTCCTCGGCCGCTTTTAAGTCTTGTCGCAAAGCCATGATCGTATACTCCGCGTCGCGTAACTCCTCTTCAATCTCTACCGCTTTGTTTTCCGCGACTCTCTGCTTCGCGATGGCTTGGTCACGTTCGCGTCGCATCGCGTCTCTTGCGCTTCTCAACACGTCTCGTTCGCTCACGCCCGGTTCGTTCATCCTTTCATGTTCTTCCTCTTTTTCTATTTCTGATGCTTCCTTTTCCATCGCTTTCTCCTCCTCCTTCTCTTCCTCGACCGCGGTTTCTTTTTTTACCACATTCGTCGATTCCGGAACAATGCTCGCGTACGCTCTCAAAGTCTCCTCTGCCGTCGTCGCTCTCAATTCTGCTTTCATCAAAGACTCTTTCATTTCTTCCGCACGTTTGCGCTCGTCGCTCAACATCCCGTTCGTGTCCAACAAACTCTCTCGCAACGCTTCGATTTCTTCCTCTCTTTCCTCGAGAAGCAGTTTCTGTCTGTGCTCTTGTTCTCGAATAGAATCAAGTTGCCTTCGGTATTCTTCTCTCTCTCGCTCTTTCACGAGCGCCATCGCTTTTTGCATTTCATTGGTTTCCTCTTCTTCTTTTTCAATTCGAGCGTCTCTTTCTGGCTCTCTCTGACCGTGGAAAGTGGCCGGAGGAAGAGGGGGAGGAGGAGGCGAAGGCGACGGCGAGCGTCGAGACGGCGGCGGCCGATATTCTTCTTGTTGTTGTTCATCTTCTCCTGCATGTTTGACTTCTTCTCGAACGCGTGGAGGAGAAGGAGGAGGAGGTGAAACAGAGGAAGAAACGTGCGTTTGATGTTTACTGTCTTCTTCCACCTCTCGTCTTTGCGGCGGCGGCGGCGGCGGCGCGCGTATCATTTCCGTTGCTCCTGCTTCTTCTCCTCCTCTGTTTCCAATTTGCCCGACACTCTGCGCTTCTTTTTCATCCAAAACGCCCGTTTTCTCGATGCCACCACGAACAAAACCGGCGGCATCCGCGTCGGCGTCAGCGATACCATCCACCGCGGTAACGGTCGGCGCGGAAAGCGGCGCCGCTTCCTCCTCCTCCTCCTCTTCCTCGCGCGATTTTTTCTTCGACTTTTGTTTCCTGAACGCGTCCAATCGCGCTCTTCCTTTCTCTCTCGCCGAGGCAGACGAAGAAGAAGAAGAAAAACGCATATTCTCCCCCCTTGCGAGATAGATAAATATATCAACACCGCTCGTTCCCGCCGGTTGGAGTTCTTTTCTCGCCGCTCTTTTCTGCGCTTTTACGTCGTCCTCGTCTTCATAACAGTTTTCTCTTCTTCTTCTCTTTATTGCGTTTTGAAGGTTCGAAGTGTATTTTGCGTTTTGGAAATTGCGCTGGCTTTTAGTTTAGGGTCGCAAACCCTAAACCCTAGACCCCTTTTTTCCTCGCGCTGCGTGAACTCTTATCTTTCGGCGAAGACGACACAAAAAGAGCTCTAAACTCTTCTTCTCCCTCTTTCACGCGCGCGCGTGCGGATACACGGAGAATTAATAGTAAAAAGAGTCGTGTAACCGATACGTGAATAATACGCGCGACATTTATATAGAGAGGGAAAAAATGTCATCAGAAGCTTTGAGAGTGATGCGATGTGCGGCTCCAGCAGCGTTCGGGAAAAAAGGAACAAATGGGAACACCAACGCGAGCGATAGAAGAAGAACACGACAACAAAAACAACATAAAAGAGTCAACAGAGCGTTCGCGTCGGCGATCGCGGAGGACAACGCGGCGACGGCGAAGGAAGTCCCCGCGAAAGGGACGAAATACGAAAAGGAGAACGAAATCGCGTTAGACGCCGTTCGCATCGCGTCCACCATTTGCGATAAAGTGCAAGGGCAGCTGATGCGAATGGATGAAAAGTCCATCACGAAAGGAGATAAATCGTTGGTTACTTTGGCTGATTACGCGGCGCAGGCGGTCATCGCGTGGAGAATAGGTCAAGATGAGCCAGACATGAAGTTTCTCGGGGAAGAAGACGCGGACGCGCTGGTGAATGGTGGCGAAGACGGGAAGGAAGTTTTGGGGAAGATTACGGTTTTAGTGAACGAAGCTATTCGCGCGTTCTACCCAGACGCGAAAGAGTTGTCCGACGACGACGTCATCGCGTTAATCGATAAAGGGAAAGGTGAGGGAGGTCCCGTAGGAAGGCACTGGATTTTAGACCCGGTGGATGGGACGCTTGGCTTTGTGAGAGGCGATCAGTACGCCATCGCGTTGGCGCTCATGGACGAAGGCGAGTTGGTTTTAGGCGCCATGGGGTGTCCAAACATGCCAAAGAGCGGAGATGTTTTGGAGTTTAACGACGCGTACTCGTACGGGTTTTCTCCGAGAACGGTGTCGAAAATGTTGGCGGGGGGTTCGAGCGCGAAGACGGATTGGTATAAAGGGTGCGTGTTTACCGCGGTGAGAGGCAACGGGTGCTGGATGTGGCCGACGTCGCCGGACGTAAAAGTGAACCCAACGAAAGTGCACGTGTCCTCTGCGTTTGATCCAAAAAAAGCGCGATTTTGCGAGCCGGTGATGAAAGCAAACTCCAGTCAAGGCTTCACGGCCTCGGTCGCGGATAACTTGGGCATTGAATCCAAGCCGTTGAGGATATACTCGCAAGTCAAATACGGCTCGGTCGCGCGCGCCGACGCCGACGTGTTCATGAAGTTTCCGAAAGCAGAGTACCGAGAAAAAGTTTGGGACCACGCCGGCGGCGTGATCCTCGTCGAAGAAGCCGGCGGCGTCGTCTCCGACGCCGGTGGCGCGCCTCTCGATTTTAGTAAAGGGAGGTACTTGGAGTTGGATCGTGGCATCGTCGCCGCGAGTTCCGCCTTACACGAAAAGTTGATGCAAGCCATTCAATTGAGTTGGGATAGTGCCGCGCTTTAATTCTCACGCAGAGCATGTCGAGAAAAGAAAGATTTGTGTTCGAGAAGTTTCAAAGCGTTCGTTCGTACGGAGCAATACTAAGTCATCGTTGTATTTAAATAACAAGTATTAAAAAAACTTCAGTGGTACTCGTTCGTACCTTTTGAATTGTAGGCACCCCATTTAGGAGAATTCTGCTTCGCATTTCCTCAGATTAGATTCACGCTCGTTCTCTCGTATAAAACACACACGAAAAGAATGCAACTAACAACGCTCTCGAGCATCAAGCAAATCGTAAAACCAATCACGAAAGACGAGCTCTACGTTTCTCCGGATAAAAATCGATATCCGATATTCACTCTCGTCGTCTTCATTCAACGCATCTCGTCTCTCGAATTCGTATACTCCAAACGAACGAACCGGGAAATTCCATTTCGTAAAGTCAAAGTCAGCGATCACACGTTTGATACTTCGCGCGTTTCTTTAGTTTTGTGGCAAGAAAAAGCGGAGGATGTTGTGGATATTTCAGTCGGGGACGTGATTTTAGTACAAAACGCGTACGCGCGATTTAACCCGTTTAAAAACGAGATGGAAATCAGCGTCAGTGGAGGCGAGAGGTCGGTGTTTCGCGCGATTGTGCCAAGAAGCGAGTTTTACGCCAACAGAACGATCGAGGAGATGAGCGAGAGAGTGGTCCCGACGCGTCGCAAGCTAGGTACGACGGACGATGCGGCGACCAGAGATGCGATATTGACCGTGTGCGCTTGGGTGTATGGGGAAAAGATGGCATTTTTGTATCATTTGAAAGAGACGATGGATTTGGGTGCCAGCTTTCCTCTTGGCCGTTCGTCGAAGAGGAGAGCGGAAAAAGAAGAAGAAGAGGAGGAGTTTGAGATGCACCATCAACAACGCACGAACAACTCTGTGAAACGATTTAAGAGAACTTTGATGGAAGAATACGTCGGAGTTATTTTGGACGTTACCTTTGTCAAATCTTCGTTCGGTGACGCGTTTAATGGTAAGTACGTTCGGCCAGTCTTGACGCTTTCGCGACGACCGGTGGATCGACAAAGGAACGAGCAGTTGTTGCAACGACGATTGTCATTATCGAAACCGACGGAATCGCCATCGATGTTGAACAATTTAGCGTGTTTCGATAACATGATAATTGGTGATCAGTCGCCGGTGCTCGGTAAGCGACCTGGTGATGATTTGAACAACACAAACTTTATCGAGGCGACGTTGTCCGCGATGCCGAAACGCGAGGCGAAGGATTTGGCCGAAAGCGTGTATAAAATCGGGAGATGCGTGGAACTGAGAGACTTTGCAATCGCGGAGGTTTTGAATGGAAATGAACGAAAGATTAATCGATTGTGTGTGGATAACAACAAAGAAGGGGAAGTGGACAACTGCGGATCTTCAGAGGAGATCGTGAAAAAGCTCGTGTTGGTGGACACGATTTCCACCATTCAAGTTCTGGATCCGCACAAAGATCCGCGGGCGAAGAAAGTCATGACGGTGGTTGGTGAAACGCACAGACGGTTGAGCTTTGAAGTAGAAAACGTCTCCGAGATATTTCAAGACATCAACGAGAGAAGTTTTCAAGAGTTTACGGATGATTACGACGCCGACGACGAGCGCATGTACGGGCGAGAAATCGTCGAAGAGAAACGCAGAGAAAGCGTGCAAGCGGCGATGGAAAAGAAACACAAGGAGATGTTAGTGGCAAAGACGAGGAATAAAGTCGCCGCAATGAAGATGACCGAGACACAAAATACGACGTATTCTATCGCAGAAATGTTCGAGAGTGTGAATAATAACAACGCGCACGTTATCGAACGTCCCGTTTTATACGAAGATGGCACGACAAATAAGCGTCGACTTTTGCCGCCGTTTGTCGAGTTTAAAGCAGTCGTAAAATACGTGGAAATTGAACGTGACGTCACGAATTCATCTTCATCACCTCCATCGTTGTGTTTAGCGGAACGTCAAAGGAAACAGCGAAAGAAGTCCATCACGAACAAGGCGAATAAATCTATCTTATCCGCCGATGGTGTCATGCGCGTCCCTGGATTGAGAAACGGCACGAAGAGCGTTCCGGAAATCGCGAGCGAACTCGTCCAAGTGGCGTGTGCTGCGTGTGAGAACAAGCTCTACAAAGACAAAGAGGACGTGTACGAGTATTGCAAACACTGCCCATCCGGTGAGTTTATGAACATCAACATCAAAGTCAACAAATCGAGAACGAAGTGTGTGTTTAAACCGCTCGTTTTAGGACTCGAAGACGCTAAGGGGGATTGCATTCGAGGTAAAATCCCGCCATCGCTCGTTTCCGATTTGGTATTTTTTCAGAAACCGGAAGATATCTCGGACGGAAACACCGACGAGTCGCTCAGAATTCGCTCGGAAACTATCGCGGTTGGTGCGCTTCGAGCGTTAATGGCAGGTAAACGAAACTCGCCGTTTACATTCACGGCAAAAATGCCAAAATCGGATGAGAACGGCTGGGTCGTTCGCAGGAGTGAAATTGAAATCGTGCGTTTCGATAGCTGCTTAACTCCGTCCAACTCCTTAGAAGAGGGATATACAGAAGACGAAGAAGAAGTTACGGAATAGTTCAGCGTGTATACGTATATTTATACAGAAGTAATACATACATTCGCACTTGAATGAATAATTTGATTCAGAACTTTTGCGCGCGAATGTACAAACTCTAAATCAACGTGCGCTTGGGTAAATTTGGTGGTCGCGACTGTCGTATTATTATTTTCTTCATCCTCATCAGCAACCAGAAGGTTTCGGTGTTTTTGTTTTTGCGCTTCTGGGCACGAAAGGTTACAACGACAGGATAAATTATCAACTGCTGCGTATGTAAGCGCTAACGACTTTTCAGTCATCGTTCTGGTTGCCATGCGCGCTTTCGCTGTTTCTCTCTCTCGTTTGCTCTCTGTTGTCGTTTCTTTTTGCTTTTCGCTCAAGGTAAACGCGGCTGTTTTTTCACTCTCTATGGTTTCTTCTATATCTTTCTTGCGTTGCGAGAAGTCCTCGAACGCCTCTTTCGAGGCTTTTAAAGCAAACTCTTTTCTCGCGCGTAACGAATTGTTCACATCTTTCAGAGTCGCATGTCGATAAAGAATATCAGAAATGTCTTCAAATTTCATCTCTCCGCCGCCACGCACCTCCTGCTCCCCTTCGTCCTCGTTTTCGTTCGGAGGTGCATTAGTAACCTCCAAATCTCCAGACGACGACCCAACGCTCAGTCTTCCATCCCACGATATATCTTCTACTCCTCTCCCGCCTTGTCCACAACACGCTCTCAAAAACTTCAAAACGCTCGATAACGCTCGATTCTTCCTTTCGCACCGTCTCCGTCTCTGTCCGAACGAACTCGCCTCTTTCCTCAACGCCACGAGAACTTCATTTTCTAATACCAACCGCTCCATCTTGCTCTCCTGTGCACTTTCCATCGCTTTTTGCATCTTCCGCTCGTTCTCTCTCGCAAAGTTCTCAAATTTTGCGCAATCTCGATGCAAACTCTCCTGCGCTTGCAACAAAATCCCCTCGCGTTCGTCCAATCGTTTCGTCGTCTTTTCGCATTCATAAATCGTCCTCTGCAATTTCATCGCGATCGCATCGAGCTCGCGATTTTTTTCCAGGAGAACCGTAGAAGTCATCGAACACGACGCGTGATCTTCTTCGCCCTCGTCTTCTTTTTCATCCAGTGCGCGCATCATCTCCTCTTCGTATTCTTCATCTTCTTCCTCCTCTCTAGGTTTCGTCACGAACGCGCTCTTCGTCTTCTCTGACTCTTCCCCGTGGTCAAAAACGCGTCGTCGTCGCGGCGCGCTCGCAGACGCGAATGCCATCGGTTCCTTCGATAATAATAAATAAAAGGCGACGTTTTACGGTATATCCGACGCCTCTTTATAGGAGAGCGCCGCCGCGTTTTGCGCGGTGGAAGCAGTCAACGTCGTCGATTTGGAGATCATGAGTGAAATACCTAATTTTAGCAAAAATTGAATTTTTGGCGTTTCTTTTTTTCAAAACCCTAAATAGTTCGACCTTCTAAACTACCCGTCTTCGTGTTCATATCATCACAACGAAGACGACGAGACGTTCTCTCTGCGTCTCTCTGCTCTCTCGCTTTCGACGACGACGACGACGAAGAAGAAGAAGATAAAGTCCCGAACAACTTCATGAAGGGCGGCAAGTTCTCCCCAGTTCTGGTGGTCTCGGTCATCTCTTTACTCCTCTGTTTTCTCTCCGTCACGTTCGACCGAAAATTACCTCGCGCGCTGAGCGCATCGTCCTCCGCGTCTACGTTTAGCGAAGCGCGAGCGATCGCGTCGGCGACGACTTTCGAGCAGTTTGGCTCTCGCGCGGTTGGGACCGAGAGCGAGCAAATCGCGTTTGAGTTTATTCGGCGTCGCGTTGATGCGATTCAGAAGAAGTACGGGGAGAAGAGCGAGGAAATTGAGATTGAAGTTTGGGACGATGTGACCAGTGGGTTGAGGAGAAGAGACGCGGACGACGTCACGAGGCACGCGAGGAGTCCCGGCGATAGGGAGAACTTAGGTGGGTACGGGGAAGAGGTTGACGAGGAGACCGAAGAGAACAATAGCAACGGCGCGAAAAAGAAATGGGGGTTGTCTGACGTGTACAGATACGATAACTTGAGGTCGATTTCCGTGCGCGTGCGACGGCGGAGAGACGATGCTTCGTTTAGCAGCGACAGGAACAGAGGAAGTAGGGAGGAAGAAGACGACTATTATGACAGAAACGAATACGAAAATCACATCAGCGATCCGTATAACAACGATATAAATAATAAGATGCACGTGATTGCGATTTCTGTACACGTGGATACCGTTTCGACGTCGTCGGGTGGATCGGACAACGCGGCGAGCTGCGGGATCGCTTTAGAAGTGTTAGAGAACGTCGCAAGTTTGACGACGAACAGAGAGACAAGCCACTATTTACCTCCAAAGACCGGGATAGTGTTTCATTTCTTAACCGCGGAAGAAGTTGGATTAATCGGTGCGACGGCGACGATGAAGACGCATCCTTGGTTTCGACGAAAAAGCGAGAAACCGTCGGTGATTATAAATTTAGAATCCATGGGGAGCGGAGGACCGCAAATGTTGTTCAAAACGGAAAAGGGCATACATGGAGAAACGTTTGAGAGGCTCATGCTGGAAACATGGGCGGAAAGTGTGCCTTATCCAAATTCAGCGAGCGTTTACGGACAAATTTTTAGATCCGGGGTAATCCCCTCAGAAACGGACGGGAGAGTATACAACGAGAAAGGCGCAGCGGTGATTGATTTAGCGTTCGTGGAACGGTCATTCGTGTATCACACGTCGAGAGATAGAGTAAAAGGTATGCGACGTGGGAGTGCGCAAGCGAGTGGTGAAAATATCATCGCTTTTATTGGTGCATTCTTACAAAAACGCGATCAATTCGCCGACGTAGATTCCGAATTGAATCCAGATATTTCTTTGCGTCAAGACGTGGAATCGCACGCGTGGTATGTTCGTCCGGGATTTCCTCTGGCAAAAACGAAATTGATCGTCACTGAGCCGTTCACGTTAGCTTCGTTGCGCTCGTTAGTGTTCTTTAGCGCTTTTTCGATGTTCTTCGTCGTTAAGTTCGGCTTTGGCGCACACTTTGAGAAGATTCAAAGCAAGAGCGAAAAGATTTGGCAGCTCGCTATTGATACCATCGTAAAAGCTATGATTGCGATTCCTTTGGTTGGTTTCGTCATTCCTATGTTTGCAATATTCATGGGCACATTATTTGGCTCCGTGACCATGTTTACGCTTGCCTTTCTTGTCGGCGAGGCGATGCCACTAGGTAATTACTCCGCGTTGTTTATGCTTTTCGCGGGTGCGTTCGGATGCATCGGTTGTATTTTGGGGTATAATTTAGCCTCCGGTTTCTTATATTGGCAACTCGTTCCAATTGATGTCGCCTTTAGAGATCGATGCGCGACTGAAAACGTCATCAAATGGTGTCTGTTTAGTGGTAAGACATTTTTTACGGCTGTATTAGCTTGGGCGGTGAGGAAACGCACGGATACACATGCCACCATTTGGCTCGCGAATTTAGCAATGTACGAATTACTATTTGTATTTGCACCCGTGATCGCCCGGCAAAGTGGGTTCTTGCATTTTATGCCGAGCGTCTCAATCGTCCCAAATGAAGAAGAGAAGAAAGACGAAGACGATGCCGTTTCCTCGAACGGCACAACTGCTGCCGACGCGAAGACGGAGAAAACAGCAACAACGCAATTCAGAAGTCGCAACGCTAAAGTTAAATTAGATATCTTTGCGACAACATCACCGAACCATTATATGGCCATGTTGTGCGCTATTCCGTGCGTGTGGGTCGTCACGCCGCTCTTGTTTCGAGCGGTGGCGACATTTTCTGCGGTGCAATCGCGCGCCGATCCAGCACTCGGCGATGGACATCCGCTAATGTATTATACGTTGGATCGACTCCTTGGTGGTGCGTTAGGTTTTGTCGCCTGCGCAATGTTCTTTTCAGTTCCGGTGATATCCTTGGGAGCATCGTTGAAGGAAAGGCAGACGTACAAACTTATGCTCGTTGCATTCGGGACGTTCCTCTTCGCGACGCTCATGTGTGGTATATTTAAGAACATTCGATTTACCTCTGTCGCGCCACAACCAATCATTTTGACGCATGTGACGCATATCGATGCGCAAAGTTATGTGACTTCTGATTTCATCGCGCTCGCGAGAGTGGGCGCTGGATCGAGTTTAGCACCAGTAGCGACGGCCTTGCGCGACAACTTACATTTGTTGGTAGACCCGCCTCGATTACTGCCTACGTCAACATTCGTGTCGACGGGTAAGGATGAAAAGTACGACGACAACATCACAACAACAGATTATGAAGAGAGCGGGTACGACAACGAAGATGCGAAAACTAAAGCCGCCCAAAGGAAAAAGATGCGAATAGAGAACGACCGGCGCTTGAAAAATATCCAGTGGCGCGCGATTCAACGCAAACAAGCCGAAGGACACAAACACATGTTCCATCGCATATATTCCGCGTTCACAAATTTTCGTCTGAACACGCGTTTTGGTGGCGACTGTACGGGATCGGTCGATTTTGTGACCATGAAAACAGACCGCGCTTGTATCGTTCGCGGATACGATTTGAGCTATTACGAATCCGTGAATAATCCAAAACCTATCTTGTCAGACATGCGTGCGAATAACATGACGTCCTCGGAAATGCCAGAGCTGCGTAAGACTGGCACTGGACCAGATAAGAAAACTATTAGATTAGAAATTGATGTAGCGAAAGCGGTAAGTTGGACAGTAGCTATTGAACCGCAGTGTGCGAAGAAAGCGGCGCTGGTGGACCCATCGAACCCGTCAGAGTTGACCTGGATTGAAGTCGACAACGAGAAGACCCAACAAGTGGAAAATACGCCTTTTACCGTTCGCCAAAAGGGCAAACGCATCTTGTTCAGCGGTTCTGGGAGACTCACAGCCGGTGATGTCGTTGATATTTTCGTTATTCCGGCGAAAATGAACACACGCACGCACGCTGGCATGAGCGGAAAAACTCAGCAAGACTTGGCTTTGTTTTGCCGAACGAGAGGGGCAGTTTTACGCACAGATTTTGAAACTCGAACGGGTTTGATGGAAGATATCATAGGTAGAAACGGTTTACCTCGCAATGTGGCGCCGTTTGGAAAGAGTGATTTACCGAGATGGTATTCTTTGATTCGTGATATCGATTTATCGCCGCTTTAGAAAGTGTAGTGAGATGATGAATGAGGGGTTGTTTTAATCTGCGACTAAATACTGCTTTACAAATCTATTTTACACTTCCTACTGATAATTTTTCCTAACATTATCACTACCGTTTCTTCTTCGGTGGCTGCGCTTTAGCGCTAAAGATCGACTCGCTTTTTATTCTTTTTCGACTCATCGCGGCTGCATCCATAGAAAATCCGCCATCGCGTCGTCCTCGCTTCCTCGCCATCGCCATTTTGGCCCTCAAGTCGTCCTCGCGACTCCTAGGCAATAACTTCACTCCACCGTCTTCCCAACTCGCAAAACCCATCCTCCTACCTTCGTCTTTTCTGCCTCTCTCTTCTTTCCGTTTTTCACGATTACTCCTCCTCAACCGTTTATTCGCTTCGTAATCTGAACTCCATCTCTCCTCCGCTCTTAATCGTTCCTCGGCGTATCGCGACAGTCGCTCTTTCCCTTCACGCTTCATCTTCTCTTCTTTCTCTAAGGCACTCATCTCATCGATATCACCTCCTCTCTCCACCATCACGCCATCGATACCAGTATATTCCATTGTTCTGCCTTTTACCTCGACATCATCTGGAACATACACGTCTCTCTCGTGCGCTCGCCTAACGCCTCGCACGCAAACGAATTCCCCACCTTTCGGGTCTGTGTGAATCTCAATCTCTTTGTTACAACAACGGTGACTCAACATCACGAACGAGTATATCGGCGTGGAGAGATAGTTGCCTATTTTCGTCTTTCTCGCGTTAAATCTGACGCCTTTCGCGATCAGAGGCGCGTTCTTGCAGTGCAAACATCGCATAGGAAACGGCGCTTCAAAACGCACGGTTAAAAACTCCTTCTGTTTTCGTTTCCCGAGCGACCCGTGGGTGTTTTTATACTGCGCATTATTCGCGCCTTGGGTTGGCGTGTAGTTTGGCGGGTAGTAGAAATTATCCGCGCGAGAGGCTTTGAGCGTCGACATCGTTGCTTTTTGTCGCGACCGTTTCTTCGATAGAGCGCGCGTGCGCCTTCGTTTGTTCTGTTGTTGGTCTTCTCTTTCTTGACGACAGGTGTGTGTGTGCGACGCATTGTGAAACCCTAAACAGTGACGGATTCGAGCTTTCGAGGCCAAAGAAACACCATCAGTCAAAAAAAAAAGCACGCTTATCGAGACTTTCACGAAGAAGAAGAAGAAGAAGAGAAGTCGCGCATTCTCGCGTCGAATCTCGCGCAACAGCAATCAATTCTTTTTGCGCTCCCCGTTTTCTTTTTTCCTTCCTTCGTTGAGTTTCGCGCTTTGGATTTGAGCTGCGATCTGTGTATACGCGCGCATATACATCAAGAGTTGCTTTGGGGGGATTCCATTTTGTAACCGAAATTGACTTAGGGAAAAGAAGATAGAGAGAAAGGAAGAAGAGCGAGCGAGCGTGGGCGAGCATGTCTTCTTCTCGGCGAGGAAATCAAAACAAGCGCGCGTCTCGGCATCGTCGAGGGGTAGAGGACGACGCGGACGAGGGAGATTGGAGATCTGCAACGATGACGCGAGGAAACGAGGCGCAGCGAGACCAGCGACGAGAAGAACAGAATCAGACGAGCGCGCCTTCGTCTTCGAGACCAACGAGTATTATTGATAATAATAATAATAATAATACAAACACCATGGACCGAAACGTTCGAGCGAGGGTGGACCAGATATTTAACAGTCTGATTGAAAATGTGAACGAAGACGCGAGAGCTGGGATTGCAAGTTACATAGCGCAGTTAGCACGAGACACGGCGTCCGGAAATAAGAAGCAACAGCAAGCAAAAGAGCGTTTGCAAGAGTACGCAGAGAAGATCCGTCAGTCTCAAGGCGTCGAAGATGGTGCGGACGACGACGATAACATCACCGCAACGAACAAGAAGAAAACGATGACGTCGACAAAGATAATGAAAGTTCCGCAAAAGGTAGAGCCGAAATGGAGAGAGTATGCGACGGAAGAACAGTTGAGAGAGTTCTTGAATGCAAACGACGTGCCGTACGATCGAGCGGAAACGTGGACACGAAAGATGTTGTTAGAGAGGTGCGAACAACATTTAGCCAAGGTATCGGAACCGGCTTCGAAAATTCGAAACGAATTGATCAGAGTCAGCGAAGCATTCGAGGCGTGGATGCACGCAGTCGGGAAGAAGAACGCGAACGAGACGTTTGAAGAAGGGGAAGAGGAAAACGACACGATCTTGTCCTCCTCGATGCCGAAGCTCGCATCGAGCAATACGGCGTCCGCGATTTTAGAGGAACTGCGCGCGTGCGAACACCAAGCGAATGAACATCTGAGTTACATAAAAAACCGCTTGGACCCATTCAAGTTGATGCAATATCCTGCGTGCGGGTGTTCGATCTTAGATTTAGCGTACATACACGTCGATTTTAGCAATCGCGTGATGCTGGGATTATTTCCGATTTTGAAAGCCGCCTCGAACGGTTCAGAAATCGGAGGTAAGTTTTACGATTTGGGTCAGAAAGGACGTAACGCGAAAAAGAAAACCAGCGGCGCGTCGAAATCATGGTCGGACTTAGGTTTGGAGTTGGTGCACGTTGCCGAAAGCTGCATGGATTACGTGTTTGGGATTATAGGAACGAGTTTAAACGAAACAAATTTGACGCATCCAGAGAAAGCGACAAAATTTCTCGTGGAGTTGTGCGCGTTGCGAGACGAGTGGAGATCCTCAAGCAAAGATTCGGTGACGCCAAAGCTGAGCACGTCGTTTCTCGAGAAGTTAGCTTCGGACGATTCGAAGCTGAAAAAGTTATACGCGGCTGGGGAAAGAGAAGATGTGGACGAAGAGGAACGGAGAAGAATTGTGATGCAGCTCCCACCACACGCTTTGACTCAGCTACACGAATCGTTTCATGGACCAACCCGTCCGAGCTCGGAGTATCGTGTGCCCGTAGATTTGACGTGGGAATGTCTTTGGATTCCTCCAACACCATCGTTCAAATTAAGGAGTGGTGGTGAAAACGATAACGATGATAACGAAAACGTCATCAACAACAACAGCAACGAGGCAAGCATCAACAATTTAATCAATAATAACGGCAATGGCATCAACGGTGATGAAGGCGAGGAGGACGACGACGACGATGACGGCAACAACGACAACGACGACGATAGTGCTCTTCTGAACTCAACCCGAGATCTTTTAGTGACTTCAAGGCGATTACGAGCAGACTTTGAAAGGAGAAGAAATCGAGCGAGTGGTGATAACCTAGCGAGAAGTTTGGATAGTGCTGCAATAAGACCGAACGATGCGCACAGAGCACGACTTCATCCTTACGCAGGTTTTCCGCCCATGCTCATGGATGATGATGATGAGGAGGAGGAGGAGGAGGACGGCAACATTGATGAGGATGGTAGGGACATCGCGGAGCTAAGACGATTTGAGGAGATTTTGGAGGAAAGAAGAAACCGACTCCGTAATTTGACTTCTAATGGAGTTTCAAGTGCCAGAAACCGCGCACAAGATCTTTTGCAACATTTAGATCGATGGGATCGTCGATTCGAAGATACGCAGCGAGAGCGGGAGCGAGAGCGGGATATGTTGCGAAGTCTTGAGCGTAGAGAAACAACGCTCACGAGAAGAGCCAACTTTTTACGAAGACCAGGACGACAGCCAGCATTAGTAGCAGATCCATCCGTGTTCGCACCCGAGCAATATTATTCCATACCCTATCATGAAGTTAGGATGCGCGATGATAGATTTGGGCGAGTCATGGATTTACACTCCCCTTTAATACCTCCGGACAGAGTTAGACTAGATGCTTCGCGCGCGGGGGTGTTCAGACCCAATTCAAACCCACGTGATATTGCAAACGTGACGCATACCGTCACAAATCTCGTTCGCAAACTTCGCTCGATTGGTCCGCCACCAGATGGCCGTTGGAAATCGCGTTCGCCGATGTTTATACGTTTAATTGAACACATCGTGCGTTGGGAGCTTCTTGGAAACGCCACGTTCATCACGCCGGACTTCTATCCTCAAAGATTTCCAGTTACCGATAGATTGGCGAAACTTATCCCTCAATCCGGTCGTTGGATGGTCATCCTAGTTCGTGGTTTGGGTTTGCACTGCGTGCCAATGCTTCACTGCATTTTGCATGGCTTGCGCTCGGATATCCCGAAGATGCGAGACGTTGAGGGCCACCCTGGGGCTATTTTCTGCGCAGGGGCGGCAACATGTGTTCGACTCGCGCTCGAATCTATCGTCGAGAATGACGGGCAACCACCGAGCGTTTTGTCTCAGGAGTACTGGAAAACTCTTGCACACGTCGGTGAGTGTCTTATGGCGTGGTGCATTGGCGGGAAACGATATTTGCACGAAATCCCGGAGGAAAGTATCGTTTCAGACAAAAAAATGCGCTCACGGGCAATCGCCAGAAAAGCCGTCCTCGCAGGTCTCGCTGGTGATGATATCGATAACTGGGGTGTCGCCGTAGCAAAAGGCGCGCCGTTGATGCTGAGTGCATTAGCACGAACAGATACAGTAAGTCAACAAACGATGGACGGTGTCTCTGGCGTTTTATTCCTCTTATCGCGTCTCATAACTAAAGAAGCCAGAACTGATCCGCGCTGGCGCAGTGCAGTGCAGACGGCTAAAACAAGCACCCTCCCAAAAGAAATTATCGCAAGTCTGCTCGATTGCCAAACTTGGGCTAACGAAGTTACCGCCGCAGTTCATCGAACCATGGCTGGTGAAACACCATTTGACGCGCTGATTGAGAAGGAACCGAACGATTCCGCAACAAACGAGATCAAGAAGAAGAGTATATGTAGTACCACCAACGCCAATAGCAGAAAGCGACCGGCGGCGGGCTCGGAGATGCAAACGGTACAAAATTTTGATTTCAGAGATCCGAAGAATACGCGCAGAGGGATTAGATTCGGTTTTCTGATTGCGCTTGTCGCGACTTGGTCTCATGGTGAAGCTGGATTCATCGACGCAAAATATCTAGATAAATTCATCGATTACGATGACGAGGATGGCCAACGCGAAACCAAGCATCGCAAGAAGAACATTGGCATTGCAACAAAACGGACAGAGATGACACACGCCAGCACGACTGCAACATCGTCTACGCATCTCTTCAAGATCATTCTTTCTTCGCTCGAGCGATGCGGCGACGGTCTACTGGCTGCTATTGAACCGCTCGCGAGAATGGGATGGGCCCTTAATGGTGAAAACTCCGGCATACGTGGCGTCTTGCAACAAATAGGTAAATCTAAATTTTTAGGGGAATTCTCCGGAGAGTTCCCAGTTCATTCGCCGTCGCAACAATTGGTGGATATGATTCAATTACTTTTGCACGCCGCGATTGAGTTGCGTAATTTCAATTCGAACATGGCCGATGACACCACGCACACAAGCTGTCATCACCTCGAATCGCCACGAGAAATTCTCGGAAGTCTTCTCCAGCACGCCAACTGGAAACGATCCTTTAGCTGTTTGGAGTGCATCGCACCGAATATGTTTTACTTTGGGAGCTCTTTGGATTTAGTCGGTGCAGCAAATGTGGTCTTTCCAACATCCTTTCGCGTGTTGCGTTTACGGAACGATTTGAAACGTCTGTTGAGAGACTTGCACGGGAATTTGCCTCAAATTTCGGCAAAGTTGCGACGGGCAATGCCCTGCGACGATGCGTGGCGAGCGATTAAAAACGCCACCGGTCCATTGTTAGGTAGAACATTTGCGTGCTCGTTTGATAGCGAAGATGGTGTCGGAAATGGTGTCGCGAGAGAAGCTTGGACAGTTTTGGTTCAAGCGTTGCTGGAAGGACATCCGACGCGAGTGGGACCGAGCGAAGCGGTGTTCACCTCGTGGTCAAACGCAAAGGCTTTACGAACGGGCTCAACGATGTCATTGAGTGCCATGCACGGTGGCAATGACAGCGAAGATTCGCCTTCATTTGAAGGTGCTTTACGCACGCTTCGTCCGGATTGTTCTCCGCACGCTGCACGATTCGCCGGACGTATCGTCGGTTTACTCGTCTCCAACGAAAAGACGGCTGATTTACCGCTAGTCCCGTGGTTGTGGCAAGCGCTTTTGCACAAACCGCTTAAGGCGGAATTATTAGCGCAAGTTGACGACGATTTTAAGCGTACGTTACTTCCCATCAAAACGTGCGAGTGGGACGATCCCAAAATCAGTTGGGTGAAAGAAGACCCGCCGGCATTCACCATTGCTGCGCCAACGCGTGCGGATCCGAACAATGTGAAAGAACTCGTCCCCGATGGCGCTAACGTTTTCGTCAACGAACACAACCGCGGCGAGTATGTTGATTTATATGCGCAACAGTGCATGTTGCGTTGTTCGACTGCACCATGCAACAGCACCTTTAATATGCCACCACCGTCTACATCTTCGTTGTCGTCACCACTCCACGAAAGCGATACTGCTGAATCCAACCAGGACATTAGCTTCAACCTCGCGGCGTTTACGAGCGGCTTTGACGAAGTCGTCCCGCGTGAACTAGTGAGCAGTTGGGAGTGCGATGATTTAGAGCTTCTCGTCTGTGGTTTACAAGACATCAATGTCGCAGCTTGGGAGCAAGCGACCACGTACGAGCCGAAAACATCATCAAACTCTGCTACTCCCGGCGTCACCACCGAAACGCGCTCGAGATGGTTCTGGGAAGCCGTAAAATCCATGAATTCGGAGCAAAAACACGCGCTTTTGCATTTCTGGACCGCGTTCCGGAAACTCCCTCACACCGGTTTCCGCGGTCTCCGCTTCAAAATTCGCTTCGACGACCAAAAATCGTCCAAGCACTTACCCATGGCCCAAACCTGTTTCTTGACTTTGCGCGTGCCGAAATACGCCAGTTACGAAGAGACGCGAGAGAAGCTGGTGACGGCCATCAGCGAGTGCTGCTTTGGGTTTGGTTTTAGTTGATGATGCTCTCGCTAGCGCTCGCAAGAGCAGCTTCTTTTAGAGTTTGATTAGTGTTGTTAAAGTTAAGGAAGAGAGAAATCTCTCTCGTATATATAGAGAGTAGAATCCAATCGTCTCGCCCGCACGTTCATCATCATCGTCTTCGTTAAATTCAAAATCCGGGAGAAAGTCTCCAAAAATCTAAGCACTCAAGTACAAAAACAAAACGCGAAGGAAAGCTCGCGACGCGCTTTCAAAAAAGATGCGCTCGAGCGAACGAAGCGACGACTGAAGTGCCGCTTCGCGTGAATTCGGAAAACGATGGCGTCGAACGTGAACGCGAACGCGAAACCGCTCTCGCTGGCGGAACGTTTCGAACACTATCTCGTCCAAAATCACTTTGAAGATTTGCGGGCGATTTTACGCCACGCGGACAACCGACACCCGCACTCCGTCCACGTGAACTCGATTCAGTTCGCGCACGAGTTGCCGCAGTTGGCGAACGCAGTTTTAGCGAGGCCGACGACTTCTTTGGGGGTTTTGGACGAAGCCGCGCGCGCGGCGCAGGAGATTGTGCGCGTGCGGTTAGGGGAGGATTTGCGAAGAGCATTGCACGCGGAGAAACAAGGAGGAGGAGGAGGAGGAGGAGGAGGAGGCAACGATGCAGACGCTGAGGAAGAGATCAACGAGAGGATGAAAGAGTTCACTCGAAGGCACAAAGTGAAACAAACTGTACGCGTTCGCGTGGACTTTGAACGGTTTAGAAGTTCGTTCCCGAGTTTGAACATTTCCCGGTACGTCAAGAACGAACACGCTGGTCGATTGTGGACTATGAAGGCGAAAGTGACCAGAGTTGGATTGACGAAGACGTTCGAGAGCGACACGTTGTACGAATGCGCCAAGTGCGGACACAGGTTTTTGTTGCCGAGGAATTTAGAGGACGGGAGACCAGAGCCGACTATGCCAGAGGAGTGTCCGAGCGCGGCGGAGATGGAGAAGTATAGTGCTATAGACTCGGAGAAAGCGAATAAGAAAACGAAAGCGTGCACGAATCGAACATTTCGGCAGGTGGAATGCACCATGCCTGTAGCGAGAGATTATCAAGAAATATGCGTGCAAATATGCGAAGAGGACGAAGAGGACGAGGAAGAAAGCGATACGGATGACGAAGATGATGGATTCGAGGCGAACGCGCAAAAATTAGCGCATTCGGGAAACGACGGCTACGGTGGACGGGAACGAACAGCGCGAAAATACTTCCCCGAAGATGATTCAGAAAACGACGACGTTGATTCAGACGATGAATTACGTGCAATTGGATTGCGTTCAAAAGCGAACATGGGAGGTGCCCAAAAATCCTTACTCGTCGTCTTGCAAGACGACCTCGTGGATTCGGTAAAATGCGGCGATGAACTCCTCATGTCCGTCGTGATTCGACGACGATGGTTAAAAGCTAGTCGCGATAGAAGGTGCGAAATAGAACTCGTCGCGCACTGTAACTCGTTCACTATCTTGAGCGTTGATGACGAAGAAGGCAACGCCGGCGACCGAAGAACGAACGAAGTTGAAGACGACCAAGAGTACGAAGAAATGAAGGCGTCGTTTGAGAAGTTTTGGCAATCGCCAAGTGCTCATAAGTATCCATTACGCGCGAGGGATATCATATTGAAATCGTGCTGTCCGCGTGTATTTGGCATGGCTGGGGCAAAGTTAGCCATGGTGCTCGCCTTGGTCGGTGGAGTCGCTCGAGAGGACGTCAAAACGAAAACGAAAGTGAGAGGCGAGGTGCACTTGTTATACGTGGGCGATCCAGGTATCGGTAAGTCACAGTTGCTAAAAACCGCGTGTCGATTAGCGAAGCGATCGGTGTTTACCACCGGATGCGGCTCCACAGCTGCTGGTTTAACATGTGCTGCTGTTAAGGACACTACCACCGGCGAATGGGGTCTTGAAGCCGGTGCGCTTGTCCTCGCTGACAGAGGCACGTGCTGCGTAGACGAATTCGACGGCATTCGTGAACACGAGCGGACTACGATTCACGAGGCCATGGAACAACAAACGCTATCGGTTGCAAAAGCTGGGATTATTGCCACGTTGAATTCGCGAACGAGCGTCATTGCGGCGACGAATCCCAAAAGAGGCACGTTTGACGATCGAGAGAGTCTAGCAGTGAATACGGGTTTAGCGCCTCCGTTGCTTTCACGATTTGATGTCGTTCTAGTCTTGAGAGATGCTAGAGATCCTGAATGGGACGAACGCGTCGCGTCACACATACTCGGAGAAACGGATGATAACAATAACCAAGGTAACATCAATAAGAGATTGAAGTTATCTGCATCGGCGCAAAAGAAACCGTTCTCGTTTGACGGATGGCGCACGAGTCAAAACGTCGGGAACGCCAACAACATCAACATCAATAATCGAGAACTCTACATTCCGGCCAACGACAAAAACCGGTATCGGAGTTACAGTCAAAATGGATTTGGTGACGATCAAGAACTCTCAGATTCCGACGCCGACGATGAAAACGAGACTGCCGAAGATGCTCAATTTTTTGACGAATCCACCGCGCTTTGGAGCTTCTCGCGAGTGAAAAAATACATCAAATTTGTCAAATCGCGATTTGAACCAACGTTAGACGAAGACGCGGAAAGAATGCTCTCCGCGCATTACCAAAACAGACGCAGACAAGTTGCAGAAAATAGAGTGGAACTAGGACGAGCGACCGTGCGCGCGTTGGAGTCGTCCATACGATTGGCGCAAGCGCACGCAAAACTGTGCTTTCGCGAGGTTGCGACAAAAATAGATGCCACGGTGGCTATCGAACTCATCGGATGTAGCGAAGACGAAATGATGGGTAACAACATGAATCACATCGGTCAAAAAGGCGTTGGAATCTTAATGCGAGATTTTGCTCGGTATCCCGATAGACAATTGAGTAAAGCGTTCAAGACGTTCAATTTTGACGACGAGGGCGATGCGTTTGGACAGGAGCAGCACCAACAGAACATGTACGTGTTCCCGTAGTAGTGAGTTTGCGTTTTCGATAAGCACAAGTAGATAGATAGATAGATGAAAAAAACAGAGAAAAATGGAAAGAAACGCCTTTTTTTGTTGAATTTACGGAAAACGACGTTTCGGAATCTCTTTGTCTCAAAAGTCGTCGAACAGTTTTGTTCGTTGCTTCAAAAACGCGGTCGGCGAGATCGATTAAGAAGAAATTTATCTCTGAAGTAAAAAACGAGCCCCAAAATGACTGCACACGCGCTCGATGAACTGAGCTCGGAAGAGATCTCTCAGTTAGCTCGGGTCGTTCGAGACAATTTCTCGAATTCAATTCGAACCACCGGGAAAGGAGTAACGAACTCTTCGTTAAAAGAAGAGGAAGGGGACCCAGAGAAGATGATGTTGTTCAATTATATTACGCTCGCGGAACCAACAAGAGAAGAGTTATCTGCAAATTGCGGTGATGGTGATGCTGTTCATGAAAGGCGAGGCGAGGTCATGATCATCGTTCCATGGACCGGTGAAGCCTATAAGTATGTAATCGCCGTGAAGAGCTTGGAAGTCGTGAAGGTCGAACGAGTGAAAAAGGGGCAGCAGCCATTGATAACGCCGGATGATTGCTTGGAAGCGGAAAGGATATGTAAGAACGATGAGAAAGTGAAAGCGATGATGAAGGAGCGATATGGAATAGAGGATTTGACTATGCTTGTTTGCGATCCTTGGTCCGTGCACGTTACGGAACCGGGTATGGAGCCGTTGGATTGGCGAAAAGATGACGGCGAGATTCCGGCGAGATTGGTGCAAACGTTTTTGTATTGGAGAGATGATGATTTGGATGATAATCAATACGCGCATCCGATCGATTTATTGCCAGTTGTTGATTTGAATGCCGGGAAAGTCGTGGATATTACTTGTCAAGACGTCCCCAGAGAGATTCCAATGAAGTCTGTTAACTACCATCGCGAAAAGTTAAAGAGTAATTCGTATCTCGCAAACGTTTGGCGCGATGCTATGAAACCGTTGGAAATCGTACAACCTGAAGGGGCCGCGTTCGAAGTCGATGGCCGTCTCGTCAAATGGGATAAATGGACGCTCAGAGTTGGTTTCAATTACAGAGAAGGCTTAGTCTTACACGACGTTAAGTACGACAATCGTCCGATATTACATCGCGCGAGTTTAGTCGAAATGGCGGTTCCTTATGCCGATCCGAATCCGCCGTATACGAGAAAATGTGCGTTTGATGTTGGCGACTACGGTTTAGGCTATTGCACAGATTCTTTAGAACTCGGATGCGATTGTTTGGGAAATATTCATTACTTCGATGCGACGTTGGCGAACTCGAAAGGAGAACCGTACGTCATTAAAAAAGCCGTATGCATGCACGAAGAAGACCACGGGTTATTATGGAAGCACGTTGAATATAGGACCGGTCACTCCGAGGCAAGGCGCTCACGAAGACTCGTTCTGAGTTTTATCGCCACCGTTGTGAATTATGAGTATTTGTTTTACTATTACTTTCAACAAGACGGCACGATTGAATTTGAGATCAAATTGACAGGCGAATTATCAACGAATGCAATATCGGCTGGTGAAAGCAACGATGATCCAACGCATGGCGTTCTCGTCGCACCGGGTGTGAACTCACAAATCCACCAGCACATGTTTTGCGCGAGATTAGATGTCGCCATTGATGGCAATGAAAACGAAGTCTCCGAAATCGACATTTGTTCCGATACATCAACAGGTTCGTGTCAAAACGTGTTCGGTCCAGTGACAACGCCGCTCGTCACGGAACTTCAAGCCAGGCGCGTATGCGATTCGACAAAAGCACGAGTGTGGAAAATATCAAACCCGTCGTCCTTAAATCCAGTGACGAAGAAGCCGGTTTCTTATAAATTGATCCCGTTCACTAGGGGACCGGCAATGCCAACGTTATTGACAGGTCCAGAGTGTGCGGTTACAAAAAAAGGTGAATTCGCGACGAAGAACTTATGGGTCACGCCATATAATTGGCCAAACGAAAGATGGCCAGCTGGTGAATTCACAGTCCAAGGCGCGCTCGGCGAAGGCTTACCAGAATGGACAAAAGACGACCGCGATATTTCATCGGGAGAGCTCGTCATTTGGCACGCGTTCGGTGTCGTGCATATTCCTCGACCGGAAGATTTTCCGGTCATGCCCGTCGAACATACAGGGTTCTCGCTTAAACCGGATGGATTTTTCGCAGGAAACCCAACGATCGATTTGCCGCCACCGAAATCTGGCAAGAGTACGTGTTGCTCGACGAAGTTGTAAAAGTAGTAAATACTTAATATTCTTTCTTTCTTTCTTTTGAGAGTGAAAAACAAGTGTTCTGTCTGTCTTCTTAAAAAAGGGCAATTCTTTGCTAAAAACACAGCTCATGTATCATTCGTTAGGTATCGTTATCGTTAACTACTAAGTAAAAATAGTGAGTATATTATATACAAGTTCAATCTCTCTCTCGCTCTCCTTCTTCTCCATCTCACTCTAAAATATTGTGTTGTTATTACTTCCTCTTCGCGTCCTCCTTCTCCACGTTCTTCTCTGACTTTTTTGACGGCGGCGGCGGTGACATCGCTTTCGCCAAATCTGCGAACGGATTCGGCTTCTCCTCCGGCATCCACGGCCTTTGCAATTTTTTATTCGAACCTACATCTTTTCCGAGCACGTGCACTTGAAACGCCGGAGTCTCCATCATGTTCAACGGCAACATGATCGATTGCAACACAATCGGCGGGTTCAACTTGAAATAGAAATGCAACACCGACGTCATCAAAAACCCAAACGCCTGGCTCGTCCCCGCTTTCTTTATCTCTCTCAAATCGTGCTCGAAATACGTCAACGTCTCCTTCTTTTCCTCGCCGTTGTTGTACGGGTCCTTCACCGTCACCTCCACGGTATCTTCGCTCAATTTTTTCTCCTTTCTCTTGACTTGCTTATACATGTAAAAGATTACTAAATAACACACCGTCACGGAAATCGTAAACGCCATCCGTATTTTCGCCTTGGTATCTTCGTCGTTCCAATCGATGCCTAAGCGTTTGCTCCCCATCAGGACGATCGGGGCGATGAACATTTTCGGTTTCAATTGCGGAGGTTTCGGAAAGTCATCCGGTTCGTCCGCTCCTTCTACAATCTCGTTCGCTTTATTCTTCGCGTCCGCCGCTTTATCTTTTTCGCCGCCGTCGCTGTTTTTCGTCTCTTTCGCGCTCATCTTCTTCTTTCGCGTTTTGTGTGTATTGCTCTTGAATTTTCAAATTTGTGCGGAGAGAGTAATCCGTACAACGACAAAAGTCTCTCTTTTCTTTACTCAATAAAATATCGCTCTGAATAAAAGGCGTCCTTTTTATTCCAAACCAAGCGCGAAAGAGTGCGTCTGTGACTCTTACTTAATATTTATGTGTGTGTATGTATATGTATAGCGCAGTGCGTGCGTGATGTGGAGATTGGTGTCGAATACTCTTTTGGAACTTTTTTGACTTTTGGGTTGAAAAGTTGACGACCGACACCCTAAATTTTCTAAAAACTGCGAGAGAAATAATAATCGCGAATTTTCTCGAAAACGCAGCGTTTCTCTCTGTCTGTTCAGATCGAGAGGAAAGAGAAAGAATGATGTCATCGACGCAGAAGACCGTCGTCGCAAGGTCTGCATCTGTTGTCACCGGTTCGTTGTTTTCAAGAAGCCTTCGTTGTCAGCGGCAACAACGAAAAAGACAGATTGGAGGATTTGGCATCATCGTCATCGGAGATAACGCGCTTCGGAGATACGGTTCTGAAGAACAACAGCATAAACAACGGTTCGAATCGATGAAAACGCACGCGAAGAAGACGACGAAGAAGAAAGGCAGCGGAGGAGGAGGAGGATACGGCGGCGGAAATTCCACCGGATTCAGCCAGGACTGGGCGAACTACGGGTCCTTCGACGAGTCGTACTTTGAAGACGCGGATACGATGTATAAACCATCGCAAATGTTCAACACGAGCAAATCGAAGAGGAAGAGCGGCGCGCAAAACGTGCTGGAGATTTTGGCGGAGGAGAGGAAACAGAGAAGAGCGCAGAATTACGTGAAGTACGAGGAGGAGAATTGGGACGAGGAAGAAGAGGAGGAGGAGTATTGGGACGAAGAGGAAGAGGAGGAGTATTACGAGGAGGAGGAAGAGTTCGCGAACGCGAACGCTTCTTCGCGCGCGGGTTCGATGGGAAGCGTCGAGAGTAAACCGAAACCGACAAAACCGAACAATCCACCGGCGAAGCGAGCGCCTTCACCAGCGCCGAAACCAAAGTCTACGCCACCTCCGCCGAAACCGAAACCGAAACCAGTCAAGAACGAGACGCCGGAGGAGGCCAAGGCGAAGGCAACGAAAACGCTCCTCAAGTGGGGGTTCCAAGACGAGGATATCGCCGAGGCGATGAAGAATGCGTCCGACGGGTCGACCGCGAAGCAAATGCAGATTCAAGTTCTCGATTATTTATTAGAGACTGCACCGTTGGAGAATATTCCGCAAGAATATCTCATGGACGCGAAGCAAAAACGAATGTAAAATATAGCTGAGAACGAGAGGCTGAGAGGCCAGCGCCCGAGAGAGGGAGTGTGCTCACGCGTGTGCTCACGAGAGAGAGAGAGAGAGAGAGAGAGAGAAGCAAAAAGTAATATAGTATAACTTGTAATGTGTAAAACAACCAAAGGCATTAACGCTAATTAATTAGAATTTTTGAAACCATATGGCTGACGCTAAACATGCATAAGCGACCAAAAGCATAGCGCCTTTTAACCAATTCGACGTGCCGTCGACGACGTTCGCGTTGACGACTAAAACAACGACTAACAAGCTCGCGGATTCAAACAGACCAAAATCTAAGTTCATCGGAACAGAAATCATCCATCCAATCAAAACGGTAACCGGAATGACGAGTAAAGCGAATTGCGTGGAACTTCCGATGGCGACGCCGATCGAAATGTCCATCTTGTTCTTTCTCGCGAACATCACCGCCGCGGTGATTTCAGCCGCACAACCGACTAACGGTAACACGATCGTTGCAATAAAGGCCATAGGTACCCCCCATTGCTGCGCGGCACCGTCGATAGAGCCGACAAGCACGTCAGAAAGCGAAGCAATAAACCCGGTAATCACCGCTAACCAAATCATCGCCGAAACTTTCGTCAACGAATCATCTTTGTGCTCGTACGCCATCTCGTCCACTCGTTCGAAACCAAACAATATGTTCTTATCATCCTCGTTAGCATCTCTCCCAGATAGAGTCTCCGTGAGTTTCTTATTCAGTTGCGAGAGTTTACGTTGCATTGAATTGACTCGAGTTTGCGTGCTGACTTGCGTCAACACGGACCCCCATTTTAACATGTTCAATTCTTTCTTCTGCGCGATGTCTTTCACCGCAGATTGCCAACGTAATTTTGCGAGCTTCGAACCATCACCGCTACTTCTCTTCACCGCATTTTCTGGAATCGGTGATACGGGAGGTTGTGGTACCTCTGAACCTCTTCCACTCTCTTCCTCGTTTTCTACTTCTACCTCGTTTTCTACTTCTATTCTTTTCGCTATCATTGTCTTCTTTTGATTTCCGCCAGACGATGCCATGCTCTTTAAAGTCGCTCGTAAATTTTCCATCGAACTCGTTTTCATCTTGAACATAGACTCCGTCGAGCCGGTCCTTCCCATTACATTTTTCTTTTTCTTCTCCCCTTGTTGTCCTTTCTTTCCTTTTTCCTCGTCGCCTTCGTCCTCGTTTGTATTCTCGCTCACGAACATGTGCTTATGCGTCTTCAACTGAAACACCAAAAAAGCCATGTATCCAGCCAACAAGAACACGCTCGATACTCTGGACACTCTCAAGATGTCCCTTTCTTTCTCGTCTTCACTCGTCCCGCTCATGGCCGTCTCGCTCATCACGCTCGGTAGCGTCAAACTCAACACGCTCAACAACAACAAACCGGCGTTCAACTGCGCGCCTTTCCTGTTGTGCGTCTGCTCGCTATATTTCAATCCTCCAAAAAAGAAACTCGCGCCCAATACGAGCAACGTGTTCGTCAATATCGAGCCGAGTAAACTCAATTTCACCAAACGCGTGTCTCCATTCCTCAACGCCATCAATGAGACGATCAATTCTGTCACGTTGCCGAACGTCGCGTTTAATAACCCGCCGAGCGTTTCGTTCGTATGCGCGGCAACCTCCTCGGTCACAAACCCGAGACGTTCCGCTAAAGGAACGATCGCCAACACCGAGACGAAGAATATTGGTCCCGGGGATATGCTTTCTCCGGCGTGGCCTAAGGCCAGCGCGATTGGAACGAACACGAGCAACACGCAAATCTTCGTCGAGAACAAAACAACTCTGGTGCTTCTGGCGAATTCGACGCCAACTTTCACGCTGGATTGCGCGATCGCTTTCGGGCTTCGCGGCGATCGTAAACTCTCGTCGTTCTCTTCTCTATCGTTCTTTCTTTTCTTATTCGCGCTATCATCATCGTTCGCGCGCATTAACAATTGCTCTGAGGATACATTCAGCGCGTCTTCCGTTCCCGCTGAAGTTGTCGTCTCTTCTCCGCCGTAGGGGTGTTCCCGAACGACGACGATGGTTTCCTCGCCCGAAGTCACGGACGACGACGAAGGGATCTCCAAAGGTTTGATATTTTTCGCGATGACGCCGATGTTTTTCTTCCCTGTGTTGTCGTCGTCGAGAGTGGTTGTCGACGGCGTCGCCATGGTTTTTGTTGTTATGTTTCCACGGCGCCTTGGTTTTGTGAAGGAGATAGGGGAGTTTTTGCAGATGAAACGCGCGCGCGAAAGCGTATTGCGTATATATATAATGTTTGAAACAAATTCTACTCTAGACTATATAAACGATTAACTACGTTGGACTCTCTATGGACGATATCGTGCGCGTGTATTCTTACGTCCGAATCTTTTTTTTCTCCTTAGCCTTTGACGTTTGCATCTCCACGTTGGTGACTTCGTGCCGCTTCACGTCCGCGGGTTTCCACAGGTAGGCGCTCTCGGCGATCCACGCCGGCGATACCAACGGTCGATTGTTCCTTCTGGCCTTGTTTATTTTCGACGTCGGGAAGACTAAACCAGTCTCTTTATTCTTTTTTCCGTACTCGCCGACGATGACGTGCGTCGTGCGGTCGTCTTTGACGATGGATTCAATTCTTTTGGCGATGTCTGCGTTATCGACGAAGGTTTCTTGCACCGTGGCGCCTAAATTTTTAGCCTCTTTCCAAATCTTGGAATCTTTCGGGACTTCGTGGATTTTGAAGACGTTGGTTAAACATACGTAGCAGTCTCGTAAGATTGTTTTACGCTCGAGAGATAAGAGGTCAGCCACGCACGGCCAGTACTCTCCGTCCGTGCTGCCTCCATTTTGCAAAAAATGTGGCACCGCTTCTTGAAACATCATCTGATGAACGTTTCTCAATCGAGGTAAAATGTTATCGACTAAATACGAGTCGTTCTTCTCCGATTCGTCCGTCATGTTATAGAAGTGCGACAATTTCAACTCTTCGAACGATTCTGGGAAGTAATAATACGGTTTCACTTGCATAACCGCGCATTCACCGTCCCACATTTCCGGCTTATCTTCCACTACGATTGTCACCGACTCTGCGCCTTCCAAAGCGTCGTTTACATTTTTCGTTCGAATGTCTACCCATTGGTTCACCTCGCTGTTCCATTGCTTCATCCCTTTGATTCTATTCACGTCTCGATTAAAGTACTTCCCGTTCGGATCCAAAACCTGGTTCGCAATCGCCTCCGCGTACGCTTGACTCCCCGCGGTCACGATGTACAACTCGTACATCTCTGAAAGTTCGCTCAAAAACCGCCTCGCGTGCGGGCGGATTTTCGTAAAGTATTGGTCGTTGACGAAAAAGAATTTATCCGGGCTCGATTCGAAGCGAGATTCGATTTTTTGTTGCGCTTGTTTGATCGTCCTCATCATTTCCTCGTAGCCGTTGCTGTTGATGTTGCCACTCTTCTCGCCGTCTTCGGACGACGACGGAAACAAAAACTTCGTCTTGTCGACCGAGTGCACGAGCGTCGAGTCTAAATCTAAAACTAAAGGCAGTTTGCCTCTCTGCAGCACGTCCCGAATCACCTCTCGATTATTCACCACAGCCTCTTTAATGACGTGCAATTTTGGTATCATTTTCTTCTTGTTGTTCTTTAAAATCATCGTCTCTTTTGTCGGCTGCGCGTCGGCCAGCGCATTCGTCGCCCTCCTCGCGTCGTCGTTGTCGTTATCGTTGTCGTCGGAAGTATCGTTGAGTTTTTGTTTCTTTTCCCCGTTGCTTTCCGTGGGATCCCGCGAGTCGTCGCGACTGCGCGCGCGGTCGATGACGCGTTGCGTCGGGCGTTTGAACGTTGACGGCATTCTTTCTTTCTCTTTCTTTCTCTGGATGCTCTCGCTTTCGCGCGACGCGCGTGCGTTTACGCGTGTTCTCTTTCTTCGTTTTGAGAATTGTGCGGCATTTTCGAAAATGGGAGAGAAGAAAAAAAGTCAAAAAAAAGCGAGACTTACGCGATGTGTCTGCGCCCGTGAATTCAACGTGTAACGCTCTGCTATTGCTATCATTATCATTCTTGGCTAATACTATACGACGAGATTTTCTCTTTCTATACTCTGCAGATGTAGTTGTTACTTTTCGCGTTGTACCGAACCCACCTTTGCACGCTTTTATCGCTCGCGCCGCCCGTCTCCGCCGTGGATACTCTCAAGTACCGAACGTTCATACCGCTCAAGTTTAAGCTCGGGATGGAAAACTGGGCGCTGATTGGACCAATTTCCCGTCGCGTTTCAGAGCCTGCTTTGCGCTGGTTGAGGCTCGCGTGGACGAGTAAACTGGTTTGCGTTTGGCCTTTGAGGGATTTGTGTTGCCAGGTGACGCATTTTTGAGTTTGATCGTACATTGCGTGGTGGATTCTTTGTTGCTGTTGTTGATTATCCGACGTTGTGCGTTCGTTGTCGTTGTTTTGGCCACTGCCAAGGGCTGCTTCATTTTGGTCGTATGTAAACGTAGCGTTTTGCGTGGCTTTGGGGAGTGGAAAAGAAAACTCAGTCGCCGAGGAGCGCACGTCGCTTCGCCAATCGCAATAGACGATGATTTCAATCTTAATTTGAAATGGCGTCGAGTCGTCGATGATGCACTGGACTTTGAACGGGGGCGTGAAATCGCTCGCAGACATGCGATAATTCATCAAGTTGAATTCCCCGCGAGGTGGTTGCAACAACGAAACCGTTCTATTTTCGTCCCACGAGGACAAATCGCACGTCTCGTGAAAGTTACAATCGTCGATGTTAGTGCCGAAACCGCTGCTCGTTGTCGCGCGGCGATTCGCGCGTTCACGACCACCTATTTCTAAATCTTCCGGCATTGCCACGCGTACCCGGGTATGTTTTGCCGCTCGTAAGAAATTTCGCACTTTGATGCAACCATCGATATCTGCGTTGACTAATTCCCCGTCGCGACCGTAAACGACGTTGAGTCTATCGATCACGTCTACGAAAATAGCCTCGCCTGCGCCGTCATCGGCGACGGAGACGTTCGTCGCCGAACCCGGAACCGTCGACGAGGACACTCTGGCATCTCTGCCATCGTCTCTGTTGCTTTGAACACCACCACCGCCGCCGCTACCTTTCGCTAAGACGTCGTCTACTTTTGACATCAAGTTCTTGGAAATTTTCGAGGACAAGATTTTATCAAACGCGCCAGCCGCTTTCTTATACGTTTGCGATTTCTGCCCGTCGATTACAGCTGTTTTTGCCGTTCCAATCGCTCTGTCCACGCCATTAATTCCAGTTTTCACATCTAAAGTCTTTTGAATCGCGAGGCGTCCCGTCGTTCCTAACGCGCCTAACGCGCTCGTGCTTTCCGAAACCACCACCGGATCGTTGAAAATGTGCTTCTCCAACGCAGCAGTGCTCGTAGACTGAGGAATCCCGTAATCAACCATTTCATCGAGTAGCTCGTACGTCAAAATTGCGTTCTTTCTCACGGCATCCTCAGACAACGTCCCGCAATAATCCTTGATCACTTTCGCGATTCGATGCAGCAGTTCCAAAACAAACGACGGCGAACAGTTCGCTCTCGTCGTCGCGACGACGTACACGCCGTTCGCTTTCACGTGCAAATAATTCACCCCTTGGTCGTTAAACGTCGGCGGTGCGGCCGAAGAATGTTTCGACGACGTCGCGTCTTCTCCTTCGCCAAAGATATTTTCGCTGTTCTCGTTCTCTTTCCCGCCAAGACCACCAGCGCCGGCGAACCCTTCGCCGCTCTTGTTCCTTTCCGTTCCCCAAAACTTGACCAAACGAAAGAAAATCTCCGCTTGATTTTCAGGCACATCTTTTCGGTACTCGCGCTTGATGATCACGTCGCCACGAGGCGCGACGATAAAAATCGAAGAGATGGCGTTATCGTTGTTGTTTGCGTCGACGCTCTCGTTTTTCAAGAGCGAGGACGAGGACGTCATCGTCATCGAGCTCTTCGTATCTTTACGAAAAGTTCGTTGCTTCTTCCAATTTTTCAAACCAACTTCTCTCTCTCTTTTACTCAAGAAAGTCCAAAAACGAACAAGACAAAGAAGGAGAAACGAAAAACCCAAACAACCGTCGAAAAGCGAGAGAGTCTCGTCCCACCCCACCGGCGCCTTCTTTTTCTTCTCTTTGTGTCTCTTATTCCTTCCTCTCCAAAGAGCGGCCCGTTTTTTGCGTGTGTGTCAATCAAGATTTCTTCTCTCTTTTGCGTTTTTTTTCTTCTTAAACCCTAAACGACAAAAGACCAGTTTTTTTTCTCGACCACAAACAAAAGTTCTCTTTATCGGGGAAGTTCGGGGATATAATCTTCTTCACACGAGGAGTTTAAAAAACATATTTAATAAGTCGTCGTCTTCCGGTTGATGCACTCCCGAAAAACAGGAGAACACGAAATTAACATCGCGATAAGCTCGTTAGACGTCGGAGAGCAGGAAAATACCAGTAATAATACTAAGAACGGCAAAGCGTTTTACGATTCGGATTTAATCAAAGACCGAAGAAAAGGGAAGAAGTCGTTTTTGTTTTCGTTGTTGAGTGGTTCTAAAACGATGAGCGGTGGTGGGAGTCAGGGACAGTTGAGCTCGATGGGTGGTGATAAAAGCGGAGGTGCGAATGGGAAAGATTTGAGCGTCGTCGGCGCGTTGACGCTTTCGGTCGTCTCTTCGGTGTCCATCGTCATCGTGAACAAGTATTTAATCTCGACGTTGGAGTTTCAATACGTGACATTTTTGACGGCGATGCACATGATCGTGACCGCGATCGCGCTGAGGTTCGCGGCAAAGTATAACTTTTTGGAGCCGAAAGAGATTGAGCGAACGGCTTTGTTGAGGTTCTCGTTCATCAATGGGATTTCGATCGCGTTTTTGAACTTGAGTTTAGGATTTAACTCGGTCGGGTTCTATCAGATGACCAAGTTGGCGATTATTCCGTGCACGGTGATGATGCATACTATTTATTACGGGAAGAAGTATTCAAACTCTATTAAAGGCGCACTTGGGATTTTGTTGCTCGGCGTGGGGATTGCCACGGTAACGGATATGCAATTGAACGGTCTCGGGACGTTCATGTCGGTCTGCGCGGTCGTCACGACGTGCGTGTCGCAAATTTGGACCAACCATTACACGAAACAGTACCAAGTGAGCAGCACGCAGCTCTTATACGCGGCGTCCCCGTACATGGCGACTATTTTAGCGACCATTGCGTTACCGTTGGACGCGCAATTAGTCGGTGGAACCCCGTTCGATGTCACGTGGTCCGTACCCGTTCTCCTCTGGGCGGCGGTATCCTGCGGCATCGCAATCTCGGTCAACTTCTCCACCTTTTTAGTCATTGGAAAATGCGACGCGGTCACCTACCAAGTCTTGGGACACTTAAAAACCATGCTCGTCCTCGGTTTCGGTTTCACCGTCATCGGTAACCCGGCGACTGGTCGAAACTTGATGGGCATCGCCGTCGCTTTAGTCGGCATGGTGGTGTACGCCCAAGTCGAAACGAGAGAAAAAGCGGCGCTCGCCGCCACTAGTCAAAACGGGAAGGAAGGCAAGGAACTCGCCGGTCCGGGCGCGCCGATCGCCAGCGGTGGTTTGAGAGGTTCCGCGAACGTGTAACTGTTTTTATATATTATCTTTTACTAGTTTTTAGTGGGTGCATATTCGTTTTACGGGGTGCTTTTTTCTGTCCGCGCGTATGGTTTTGCTCTTTTCTCTCTCTTCATCAATGACTGGTCTCTCGATTTTCTTTCGCGTTTTGGGGGCTTCGCTTTGCTTTTGTTTTGCTTTGTTTTTCGCCCCCTCGGAGCGGCTGATTTTGAGGGCGAAGGTCCTCTCTCCCTCCCGCTTCTAAAAAACTCTCGTAAAAACCTGTTTCGAGGGTTTATCCACCCCCTCTGTGAAAAAAGCAAAAAATTTAACCCCCATTTTCCCTCACTACGCACCCATCTCTCAACACGAACGCGCGCAGAAAAGTGAGAGAGAGAGAGAGAGAGGCGGCGTATATTTTTTTGTGAGCTCTCTTCGAATCGTAAAGACTAGATATAGACTTCAAAGAGAGGGAGAGAGACGAGGACTTCTGTTTTTGAACCGCGAAAGAGAGAGAGTGAAACTCTTTTTTTGTTTTTGTTTTTCCGCCCCTTTGGAGGACCGTGGAAGAAGGCCACGTCGTATTCGCGCGGAGAGAGAGAGAGCGACCCAAACAAACTCTCGCGCGTACCAGAACACGGAGGACAGAAGAAAGAGAGAGAGAGTTAGGAACCCCCAACCGTGATAAAAAGAAAGCTGTATTTAGATAGATTGATACGTATATTATATTTTAAAACGAGATAAAAGATGGAGGCATCGCAACAACAAGGAGCCGCTGCGAAAGGCGTCGACCCGAAGCAAGTCCCGGTCATCGTGATGTATTCCGTCGGCAAAGCGGAAGAGTTGATGCGAAACAACGAGTTCGAGAAAGCGAAGAAGATGATGGAGAGCACGGATCAACTGTGCGGACGATACGGAGCTCCACCACCGGTGCACGGCTTAGCGTTGAGGATATTAGCAGACGCGTACGAGCAGAGCGCGAGGACGGAAGGGACTTCAGATACGGATAAAAAACAAGGCATTGAAGACGCGAAAAAATGTTTACAAAAAGGTTTAGATTTATGCGCGCCGCATTTTGGCGCTAAAGGGCTACCGAAAACGTTGGAGAGAGATTTGAACGGCAGAGCCGGGGATCTACACGCCGCGCTCGCGGAATTGCATAGAAACGAGGGTGAGTACATCGACGCTTTGAAAAATTTCCGCGAGGCGGTGAAGAAGTTTTCCAAGTTGGAATCGAAAGATTTACAAGCTGCGAGCGCGAATAGGTTGGCGTTTACGTTCATAAACATGGGCGAATGGACGGACGCGTTGAAGGAGTTGAAAGTGGCGGAAGAATTAGAGCAGGCATTAGATTCCACGAGCGAAATTTTAAGCACGACTTACAATTTTAAAGGGCAGTGTTTAGCGAAGATTGGCGGGAAAGAGGAAGAGGCGAAGAAGGCGTTTGCGGAGGCTTTGAAACACGCGCTGTTGTGCGGGAACGAGCCTGTAAAAGAGGAAGCGAGCAAGTATTTAGAAGAACACGGATACGCGGGAGAAGAGATGGCACCAGATGCGTACATCTGATCGAGAATAAACCGCGAAGAGAGAGAGAGATTAAAATGAATCAAAATACACTTAGTAAAGACGCGCAGTAAAATACAAACGCTCGCCGCTCGCGGCGCTTGCTTCGGATTTAAGAGAGAGTGAGAGAAAGAGCACACACTAAAAACATTAGCATAATATAATCAATATATACTAAAAAAGACACACATACATACCAGTACCTTGACGACGCGTAGTACCGCGCGTTCCAAAACAAAAACCGCGAAGCTTTTTGGTTTTGGCTCAAAAGCACATCACACAGAAAAGATATTTTCAATCCTCCACACTTCTTTGGGCCTTTGCGCTTTTTGCGTCCGCCTTCGCACACCTCCCGCTTTGCGCGCCGTCCGTCGGCTCGTTCTCAGAAGAACGCGAAAAGCATGAGTAAAGAAGCTATTCTGGTGGTTCCGAGAGCGTCCTCCGAGGACGTTCGCGACGGAAGCGCGTCGTCTTCGTCGTCGTCGTCGACAACATCTCCACAACAAGAAGCGAAGAAAAAGGAGGACACCGGCGAGGAGAAGACCGCGCAGACTGAAGCGCCCAACGCGGTGAAAACGATGCGCAAGGACGACAAGGAGGACGACGAGGAACCGCGGTTTAATTTCAGGAGAGTTTTGACGCACAAAGAGTCGCACGTATTAGCAGAAGGCATCAAAAGTCGTTCGGCTGTGCCGAAATCAGGTTGTTACGTGCACTATTGCGTGTATTGCGGCGGCGAGAGAGGATGCCCGATTGGAATGAGCTACAACAGGTTCACTCGAGAATCCATGTGTTGGAGTTTGAACACGTATCCGTTCGGGTGCTGCGCTTTGCCAATGCAACGCGATTGGAAGGAGTACGTATCGATTAAAAACGATATCAAAGTTGTGGTCATCGACAAGGAGACGAATACGTTGGCGTGCTTCAGTGGTGTGCACTGCTGCTATTGTCAGCCTTTGAATGACTCGTAACGAGGACGAACGAGACGATGAGCGAGGATGTTTGTATATATGTATGCGTTAGTTTTTCCCTCTGGTGAAATTGCTCTTGTTTTGTAACGAAGATTTTTGTATATATGTGTTGTATCTTTTCGGAGTATTTAAAAATCAAACTTTCTTTCCTTCTTGAAAGCTTTTTCGCTTTGCGTATGTTCTCCCATCACTTAATCGCTCCTACTTCTTCTTACCGCCGCTCTTCCAACACTCAATTACTAGCGCGGGTGGATAATCCAAGAACTCTTGGTAAAACTCCTTTTTGTCGTTCGAATCTGCGTCTTCCAAATGGGAGAACGGCGAGATGGCAAAATTTCGACCGAGACCTTCGCTCTTCGGATCAAGCTCGAATGGATGAAACTTGATTTTCTCAAAGCCGGCTTCAAATAAACTGTCTTTGTACGCGTCTCGAGGTATATAGTAATTATCGATGAGCAATGGTCCTTTGCTTGTTTTTATAGACCATTGTATACGGTCGCCTTCTTGCGGCGTTTCTGAAGGAACCGTAACGGTAAAACCATATTTCGCGTATCTCGATAAAACGTTCGTTTGCGTCTCCCCTGGAAGAACCGATTGAGGCGTCCCTTCCGAGTCGAACGCCAGTTGTGGATTTGTGATGATTGTTAAAAATCTTCCACCAGGTTTTACGTAATTTGCAACAGCCTTGCACATCTCTTTCAACTCTGTCTTGGTTTTACAGTACACCAGTAACCAAGCGGCGGTGGCGAGATCGAACCGTTCCTCATCTTTCGCGCCAGCTTCATCTTTCACGTCCTGAACGACATACGTAATCCCGATCGGTTTGTTTTTTTCCTTCTCTCTGGCCATCAAAACCATTTCTTCAGCGATATCAACGCCAACCACTCTGGTCGCCGTCGGAAACGCCTTCCTCAACGCTCTCGTATAGTGTCCCTCGCCGCACGCCAAATCGACAATCGCATTTGCGCTGATTCGCGCTTCACCTTTTCCATCTTTTGCGAGTTGCAAAAACGTGTACGTTTCGATGAGATTCCTCCACTCATGCGTTTTTGCCTCCGCGTACTTCTTCGCCATTCCACTTCCGTTGTAATCCGTTTTATCTCCCTCGCCTTCTTCTCCTTCGGTGCCTTTCAACACGGTCAATTTTAAATCCGTCGCCAATCGTTCCGTCACCGCCTCTAGGTTCACCACCTCGTCGTCCTCGTTCAACTCCACTTTTGGATCGTCCTCGTCGGAATCGTGCGGCTTAGGTATGACCGAGTGCAAATGCTTTTCCGATATTTTCATTTTTCCTAGAGAGAGAGAGAAATGCGAGATGCGTTTGAGGAGAAGAGAGATACAAAAAAGAAAAAAAGAGAGAACAGAAAAGAAGACGACGCGGGAACGAAGGAAAAAAAATCCAGATTTCGTCGCTTTCCCGGGGAGGGCTATCATCGTTTGCGCTCGACGACACCGAGTACACACGCGATACCTTTATTCTCTTTCGAGTGGTAATGTGTTTGGAAGAAGAAGATGATGTTGTTTTTTAATGGGGTGACTAAATTTTTTACGCATGTGAAAAAAAAGACGTTCTCTGCTTCTCTCGGCCTCGGGAGGGGTCGAGAGTCGAATTTTGTAGTCTGACGGGGATCGAGACAAAAAACGCTTACTCTTTCTCTCTCTCTCTCTCGACGCGAGAGAACGCACCGCGGCGCGAGAGGAAAGAACGATACGAAGGATAATGCCGAGCCCTGCCAAAGGAAACGGCTCGTCGAGGCCTCGAATCAAACACCGCCCGAAGTCGCCGACCGATCAAGTGCACGTCGATCGAGAAGATATTTTGTCGTTGGGCACTAAGGGCGGCAACAACAACATCAACATCAACGGTAGCAACAACAAGATTAACGAGTCCTCACCGCGCGCGAATAACAACGGCGAGGTGCGCGAAGGAGAGATATCGGATGTCGATGACGTCGATTACCGAAAAATGGACAGAAAAGAGTACTTTCGATCGTACGCGAACGAGAACATAAACGGAGTGGGATGTTCACCGTTAACGTTAATTTTGTTGACGCTTGGCTTCGACGTGACGATTGAATTCGTACGAAAAGCGTTGGCGGAGAACCCAGAGGACGTGAAGTGGTTGTTTTTCTTCTACGAGCGTATCTTGGAGTCCATCGCGAGTTTTTTTGGATTGAAAAGAGAAGATAATGAGGACGCGAAGACGTCTTTTTCGAGCGGGTTGAGTTTGGTGTGCGATTCGAGCGCGCTAACCGCCATCGTCATTTTTAGCACGTGTATTCTCATCGGTGTCAATGACATTACGTGGACACCGAATTCACCGAGGAGAAATCTGAGCGCGACGGTGACGTACATCGCGTGCGTGGCATTTTATGCGCATCTGATTATGTATTACGGAGAAGATGTGTTGATAAATGGCGCGGACGGAAGTTTGGTGAGCATATTGAGACATTTGGAGTGGATGTTTACGACGCCAATTTTGATCGTTTTGGCGTATCAGTTGCAAGCGATTTCGTTTCCGGAGCTCGGACAAAAGAGAAAAGCGATGCATTTGTCGGTCGTTTTAGACGAATTCATGTTACTTTTTGGCATTATTTGTCATTTTGTCAGCGGGAATTTATGGTGGTTGAGCTTGTCTTTGTCGTTTTTGTGTTTTTTCTTCGTCATGTATAACATGGGATATTTGTTTTACGAGTTGACCACAAAGTTAGAGCACGAGGACGATCGATTGAGGTTTTTTATGCTAGGAGTGGTGCAATCGATATGTTGGAGCTCTTTTCCTGCGGTCTTTTTAGCAAAAGAGTTCGATTTCATCTCCGCGCAGAGCGAGCACGAGTGGTATTTGATTGCAGACGTATGTACAAAATCAGCGTACTCGTATTTGTTGTGTCAAGGGAACATTCGAGTGATTGATGCCAAAGCAAAGGACGAGTTGGAGGAGTTGCACTTGCTGACGGAGTTTCAGAGAGATTTTTTCTATAACATAACGCACGAGTTGAGAATGCCATTAAACTCAGTCATCGGCTTCAACACGTTGGCGGTGGAAAATGGGAGCATGGACAATTTTAGCGGCGAGTTGATCAAAAATTCATTGACATCTGCTGAAGCGTTGCTAGGATTGATTAATCAAGTATTGGATTACGCCAAGTTCAACCGAAAGACAAAGGCGAATAAAAGTGCGAAGCACGGTTTGGATTTGTCTGAAGATTCGTTCACACTGGAACACTTGCTTTCGCAAACCATGGACATCTCGCAACAAGGATCGACGAGTTTTCGACGAAACGTTGATATATTCTTTGAAATTAATCCACCGGAGTTATTTTGTGAGACTATTGTCGGTGATTACTTCCGCATTCGCCAGTGCTTGGTGAATATTGTCGACAATGCGATCAAATATTCCGCGACGGAGGAAGAGACTAGACGGCGAGGTATAGTAAACATCGTCGTAAACGGCCGCGTCGAAACTTCCGAAGTATACATAGAATTTAACGTCAAAGATAATGGTCTGGGAATTCCTAAGAATAAACAGCACACGATTTTTGTTCCATTTTCGCAACCGACGAACGACTCAAACACGAGGAAACAAGGAACTGGTTTGGGTTTGTCAATCACACGCGCAATTGTTGAGTGCATGGGCGGCACGGTGACGTTCAAATCCATGGAAGGCTTCGGAACGACGTTTACGATCGCGTTGTCGTTCAAACGAATGAAAGGTAGCGTTAATGGAAATTCATTTTCCTCCACTTCTGGGGAAGAGGTCACGCACTTGCCAAAAGATTTACTATATGTGGTGTGTGAAAACAGCGGCCCGCGCCGCAGTTTTTTATTAAACTTGTTGAATTGCTACGGGATTGAAGACAAGAACGTGCTGACGCTGGATGTCAGTCCCTTTTACGCGCCTCAAGGACGCATCCAAAATGCACTCGATGAACTCATCGAGATTGAAAACGACTCAACGATCAAACCAGTGGTGTTCACCTATACGGAGACGTTGATGGAAAACATTGCTGATTTCGTCGACATGGACCATTCCATGTGCATATTCGGCTCGCCTGCGCAATTAATCGATATAAACAAAGGTCGCTTCGAACACGGGGAAAGTAACGAACCAAATCGAAGAGGAAGACCCCGCGCGGTTATTTCGGAAATGGATGTTGAAAACTTTTTAAAGTCAGCGAAACGACGCGAAACGTGCATGACGCCGGTGCGACCTGGTGAATTTTTCAAAGTCGTGAGACGTTTGAGCGGATTATCTGCAGACGATGGCGTCGATAACAGAATGGCACGAAAAGAAACCCCAGACATTGCCGGTGGTGGCGGTGGTGGTGGCAGTCGCAGTGGAAGTGCGAGACAAAGCTTTGAGGCAGTGCCATCCGGACAATTTCATAAAGTTTCCTCGAAACTTATCGGCGTGGAAGGAGATACTACTGCAGATTCCACAAAAACGGGAATTAGAAATGATGGCGCTGTGGGGAATGATAAACCGAACGATGTTCTTTCTGCCGTGGGGTTGAAAATTCCTGAGCAAAAACGAAAAGTTCCTCCCAAAGATTCTCTGAAACACGAAGCCGATTGGGATTTGGACATTTCGTCGATGCGCGTTTTACTTGTCGAGGATAACTTGATGAATCAAAAAGTCGCTACAGTTTCCATGGCGGCATGCAACGTCACTACACACATCGCAGACAACGGTAAAATAGCCTGCGACGCGTACAAACAAATTTTAGCTGGAGAAATCCCACCGTACGATGTTGTATTCATGGACCAAATGATGCCGGTGATGAACGGTACTGAAGCGACTGTGCGTATTCGCGAGATGGAAAGCGAAGCGAGAAAGAAATTTGAAAGCGGCGAGTTGGAAAAGGAACCACCCATGGCCGCCTTGATTGTCGGTTTGAGCGCGAATGTAGGGCCAGAACATGTCAGCGCGATTCAACAAGCTGGAATGGATGGAACCTTGTCCAAACCGTTTTACCCCAGCACGTTGAGAGGTTTGTTGCGAGACGTTTATCTGGGCAGATACATGGGATTCCGCGAAGCTGATAGCGGATACGTGAAGAATGCGCAAACCAAACCAGGGAATTGAAAAAATAAACTGGCACTCCTGTATAATCTCCTTTTTGTATAAAAGCTACCCTTACATATGCTAATATGATGTTTTAAACCTATCTACTCTCTAATAAGCTAACTAACTATATCTTCAGCGATTCGTACGTCGCGCATGCAGCCTTTAAGACTTTCACGTCCTCTCGCATTTTGACCATAACATCTATCCCTCCTAACAACTCTTCCCACGCGCAGTTCGGCTTGACTTTTACGCCGCACTTCTCCTCCGCCAAAGCCACTGCAGCCACCGCGACTCGTTTCACCTCCCAATCGCAAACCTTCTCTTCCTCCTCATCCACGTCAGAATCATCCCCAAACATAACACCCTCTAAAATCACATCCACGTTCTCCGCTAACTGCGCCTCCACTTCCGTCGCCGGCTTCGCTTCCTCGCCGAACCGTCGCTTCACGAGCGCCAAGGCGTACTTGTGCGGCTGCGGCGTTCGATTCAACTGAAACCCGAGCGCGCGCAAAACGTCTCTCTCCAGCTCTAAAATAACATCTTTTCTTTCGTAGTAGCTCTCGCCGACGACGATTACTTCGTTCTCGTTCGTTTCCGCCGCCGCCGCGTTCTCCTTCTCTTCCACATCCGCTACACCCAATTCCTCCAGCACCTCTTTTTGTAACCTCAGCCGGCACCTCCGCACGACGTTGCACACGTCCGAAACGCGCCGAGCGGAATCTTCAACTTTCGAGGCTAAATACAAACACGTGGTAATCGCGCACTCCAGCTCGAACGACCAAGACGACGACGACGTCGAAGTCGACTTTTTCTTCTTCCCGTCGTTCTGTTGTCGCTGTCGCTGTTTCACGAACGACCGGTAAAAATAAACGCTCGAGCAGCACGCGGAAATCGGAAACTCGAGAACAGAAGCCGCGTCTCGGAGTAAAGCCAGCGCGAAAGAGCGCTTCTGAAGTATCGAAGACGGGTTCTTTTCGGGAGGAGGCGGTGAAGAAAGGGCGGACATTTATTTCTCTCTTTCTTCTTCGAGCGATGCGCGTTTTTCTCGCGAGCTTTTTTTTCTCAACACCCAAAAGGTCCCCATAAACTTTTTTCCCCAAAGCGAGTTGTTCAACGCTCAAACGCAAACAAAAACGTCCGCAGAAAACGCGCGACGCTCTCTCGACGGTCTCAGTAAAAGAAGAACGAACGGTTTTACTTTCTTTTTGCGATTGGTATTCATAAAAGGAAGCGGCGAGGCGGAAGAGAGAGAGAGAGAGAGAGAGAGACATTTTTATATTTAATTAAGATACGAAGAGATGACATCTTCTTCGGCGCAACACAGACGCGTGCAGAGAGAGTACATCGAAAAGATAGATTCGGTCGGCGATAAAGCGATACGATTTTCGTTCATCGACCAATTCATCGTTCGAGCGTGCAGACTGAAATCGGAGAGACGCTTTTTACGACAGCAAGAAAACAAGACGAACGATGGGGGTGGATTGCGGAAAGTTTTGACCGCGACGGATCTGGTCGTCATAGGCGTGGGAGGTATCGTCGGGGCAGGAGTGTTCGTTTTGACCGGGACCGCGGCGAAAGAAAACGCCGGACCGGCGTTGGTGGTGAGCTATTTGATCGCGTTGTGCGCGTCGGTGTTGACGGCTTTGTGTTACAGCGAGTTTGCGACGTGCGTGCCGACGAGCGGGAGCGCGTATAACTTCATTTCGATCACGTTCGGCGAAATGTTCGCGTACATCACGGGATGGAATTTAGCAATAGAGTTGACCGTTGGTGGTGCAGCGGTAGCGAGAGGGTTTACGAGTTACCTCGCGACGTTGTTTGGTTTGAAGCCGGACGTGTTGAGAGTGAAGATTATCGAACACGTGATTGAACTCGATTTCTGCGCATTTTTGTTGGTCTCGGCAATGACGCTCACGATTATTCGCGGGATGGAGCAAACGAAGAATTTTCAGTTTGTGGTGGTAGCTTTAGCGATGGCGACGATTGCGTTTGTGATCATCGTCGGGTCTACGGAAGTCGATGTTGATAATTACACGCCGTTCATTCCTCCAGAGTTTGGATGGCAAGGGGTCATGGCAGCCGCATCCGTTGTTTTCTTCGCGTTCATCGGGTTCGATACGGTCGCAACTTTAGCAGAAGAGACGAAGAATCCAGGCAAGGATTTACCGATAGGTATTTTAGGTTCATTAGCAATCAGTGGGATTTTGTATTGCGCGATGGCGGGCGTCATCACTGGCATGGTGTCCTACGAACAAATAGACGTGGACGCACCTTTTTCCGTCGCGTTTACAAAGAACGGCATTCCTTGGGCAGCCGTGGTTGTCAGTTGCGGAGCTATATTCTGTATCGTGACGTCTCTTTTAGGATGTTTAATCGGGCAGCCGAGAGTGTACATGGCCATGGCTAGAGACGGATTGATGCCGAAATGCATCGCGACCATTTCGGAGAAGTACGGTACGCCGCTAAACGCGAGCATTTTAACGTGGGCGTTGACGGGAGTGTTGACGTTATTGTTCGATATCGGTATATTAGCTCAGATGGTATCGATTGGAACTTTGACTATATTCTGTGGAGTCAACCTCGCGCTTTTGGTGCGAAGATATACGCCGAGAGACGTTCGATTCGACGACATGAATGCACGATGGCCGGCGCTTTCGCGAGCTTTGTACCTCTTGATTGCGTGTCTCTTCCTTTGCTTCTCAGTGACTTATGAACTCGAGCTTGCGGTTCAAATTCTCGCCGCCGTCGCCGTGTGTTCCGTCGTGGTATCCTTCCACCTTTATGGTAAACGAGCGTTTCCGAAATCGAACGGTTTTTGCAACGCGCCGAACGAAACGCAGTTCGCCACGCCATTCGTTCCGCTCTTCCCGGCCTTGGGCGTGTTAGCCACTTCGCAGTTGATCGTGAGCTTAGGACCATTAGCGCACATACGTTTCGCGATGGTGTGCTTGATTGCAGTCATAAGTTATGCGGTGATGGATTACGTGCGATGTTGCGGCGAGCACGAAGTCCCGTCGTCCGCCGAAGAAGATTGAGAGAAGAGAAAAGAAAATTTTAGTACGCATCAGAAAAAAGACACGCGCGTCGTTAAATTACAAAATAAAAAGAGCGTTTTCCGCGCGCATATTGTACCAACAAGAATCACACACACACACATCGCGTTCAGTTAATCATATGGGTACCGCCGCGCAGAACTCGAGATCGTCCTCCGTGGCGTCTAAACCGAACTACGACTTACTCATCAACGTGCGTTTTTGTCTGGGCATCACCTAACGCGCGTTTTTAACCAACTCTTTCCAATTTCTCTCTCTCTCTCTTTTAAATACAGATACGCGCATCAGACGTCATCAACTGCGCCGTCTTTTTCACCGCGTTTACAATTTTAACGTGCTACGTGCTCGCGAGCGCGAAAGAGGACGCGATTTACGACGTACCGATCATATCCGATACGTTTACGAAAGATCCGCAGACGTGGATTTCGAGATTTTTTATCAACGTGGTAAGAGCACAAAAAGCACACTTTGGATGTTTTAGTCGAAACCTTTTTTATTACTTTTACGCAGGCGGCGGTGTTCTTATTCGGATTCGCGTTCATTCAAGAAGCGTTCGTGAACGCGTTCTTCGACGCGGAAGAGAAGACGTGGTCGAAGTTTGCAAAGAGAACTCGCCACGTCGGTGCGATGAGTGCGATAGGATTAGCCGGGGTTGCGAGCATCCAGAAGAACGAGAACGTGTACATTCACGGATTTTGCGCGTTTCAGTTTTTGTTGGGGGCTTTGTTGTGGGTGTTCATGTTGACGTTTCAGATGTATAAGAATTTCGAGGTGGCGAGCGATTCTAGTTTAGGAGAAGAAGAGACGGGAGGAGGGCCGGGGAATCATTTCTTGCAATCGAAAGCGTACAGAAAGAAACACTTGTGGGTAAAAATAGTGGCGTGCGCGGTAGGAGCTTTATCGATGTTTATGTTCGTTGTCGTTCGCCTGCCTCCTAAAGGAGGGTTCGATCGCAATTACAGGATATTGGCGTCGTTTGAATGGATCGCCGCGGTGTCCATATTGACGGCGGTGTGGAGTGTCGGACAGGATTACGGAGCTGGAATGCGGATATCGGCTACGTGGAAGATGGATGCGAAAACAAGGAAAGAATTGAAAGCGTTAGACACCGTCTAAAAATAGATATTTCAGTAGATGTTTCGACAAACTTATTAGAGAAATGATAAAAACAGAGGAAACGCACAAAGAATGCGTGGGCAGTATGTCGCTCGCGTCCTCGAAGAAGAGAAAACGGGTGCACGTGTGCGTCCTCGGCGATGCAGGCGCTGGAAAATCGGCTTTGGTGACGTCGTTTTGTATGGACCGTTCGCCTACCTCTCGCGGTCAGCATCCTTTTCGGAAACCGGCGAAAACATTTGTAATGGACTACGCCGCCAAACGAATAGAATTGAACGAAGCCGACGACGATAGAAACGACACTGAAAAAGTGTCCATAGAGATGTGCATCACTGACTTCTCTGGAAATGATTGCTACAAAGATGCTCGGTATGCCACGTACGATGATTCTGGTCGAGATATCGACGCTTTTCTGATTGTAGTGGCGAATAATCGCGGCAGAGACGTGCACAAGTCTTTGCGCTCGGTTCAATCTAGATGGTTTGAAGAAATCACGCGGTACGTAAACTCAAAAAACAGACAAAAGCAGCGCCGCTCGTTTCCACCTTGCGTGTGTCTATGCTTCCACGACGTCGAAACCGACGGAAAAAACACCCAACCCGACGACGCCTTCCTCGAGCGCGCTCTCGACGCTCTCGACGCTTTCGACCAAAGACTCGCCGCGGTCGCGTCGTCTTCGTTCTCCTCCTCTTCCTCCTCTTCGAAAGAGTTGTTCGAATGCAGCAACATCAACACTTCCAGCGCTCTTAACATCGTCAAAGTCCCGCCAGAATTTGCCAGTTTCGTCGCCACCGCCAACGCGAAAACCGGCGCAAACGTTCGAGCCGTTTTTCAAAGACTCGCGAAGAGAGCGCTCGAAAGAAGAAATCGAGACAGAAAAAGTGAGTGAAAAGCTTCACATTTCGTGCACATAAATTAAATTTACAAAAGAAATAAATACAAATATGTTAGCGGCTTCTTTATCCACATCTGCGGCCATCGCGCGACCGCGAGTGACTTTGCGCGCCAGAAACAACAAGGTACGATCCTTCTGCCGTGCGCCGCCTCTCTTTTTTTCTCTCTTTCGCGCGCATCTTTCGCGCTTTTAAACCTCCAAAGTGGATCGGATAATTCGCGTAACGAGAAAAGAGAAACCCGCGCGTGTGACGTAATGCGCATTTTTTCGTGGGATGATTTGTCGCGAGACGCGATGTGTTTGCCTCGCGCTTCGAGTAGCAGACCGCGCGTGCGATGTTGGTGTTGTTCTTTCCCCGTCCGGATTTTAGCGCGTGGTTTTTTTTAAAGAGCGCGGTCTCGAGATCCTCCGATATTCGCGCGCGGAGGGTGTGACTCGGATTTTTGCCCTTTTCCTAAAGGACAGCATCACTTTGGTTCTCGGATACTGACGAAGAAGGTTTCTTTTTCTCTTCATTCTCCTCAGGTGCAATCGGCGAGAGTTGCGCTCAAAACGCAACAGCGTGGCACGCAAATTATCGCCATGGCGAAACCGGAAAGAGGTTCGAAACCGTCGGCGGAAGTCATCGCGGCGAACCCGAACGCCACGGTGGACGGCAAACTTTGGGTGTGTCAAGGGTGCGGGTACGTGTACGACGGCACGAAAGGCCCGTGGGCGGAAGATAAGAGATGCCCGGCGTGCGGCGAACGACGATTCGCGTTGAAATCGAGAGATGAAATGGCCGTTGCCATCGGTGGGTTGATTGTGAGCGTTTTGTTGATTGGTTTGTTGTTTGTGATTGTAAAATTGTAAAACGTGTGTGTGTGTGTGAATGAAAGGGAGAGAGAGAGAGAGAGAGATGCCGTGACCGCTAAGATTATACCGCATGTTTTTTAATTTTCTCTTATATATTTTTATATACATATATAAAATCAAACATCAATACCAATGTTTATCTAAGAATCACTTGGGGCCGTCTCCGGGTCCGAAATCCTCCGGTTTTCTCTTCGGCTCTAACGTCCCGTTTTCTTTCATGTTATCGTACATCTCTAAAGCGTTCAAAATGGCTTGGTCCATGTTGAAATATTTGTAACTCGCTAATCGCCCGACGAAGCACACCCCTTTCTCTTTCTCGGCTAACGCGGCGTACTTCTCATACAAAGCTCTATTTTCTGGATTTGGCACCGGGTAATACGGTTCCCCGACGTCTGTGCTGTACTCCTTCGCGATCAAAGTACCTTTCGGCAACGGTTGTTCGCTCGGTTGATTCGGCGTGTGTTTGTATTCGACGATGCGAGTAAACGGCACCGAGGAAGACGGGTAGTTGACAACCATAGCCTCTTGAAAGTATCCATCTTCAGGATCTTCAACGTACGTGTTTTCAAACTCTAACGATCGGTACTCTAACTTTGGCATCCCTAAGCTCGCGTAATACGCGTCGATTTGACCGGTGAACACGACCAACTTATGTTTCGGTAACGCGTTCGCCTTCTTCAACTCGAAAAAGTCGCAATTTAATCGAATCTGTATGTTTTCGTCACCCAACAACATGTTCTCGAAAATTCTCGTGTAGCCTCTTCGCGGTAACGCTTGCCACGGATCGGAGAAGTATCTGTCATCAGTCGTCGTTCGGCACGGCAATCTCATCAACACGCTCGCGTCCAACTCCTCCGGGTACTTGTCCCACTGCTTCTTCGTGTAATGTTTGAACACGGCTTCGTACAAAAGCGGGCCAACTCTGCTCAGCGCCGCTTCTTCACCGTTTCTCGGTTGTCCGTCTTCACTTTTCGGCACCACACGTTGTTCGTCGTACCACTTTTGCATCTCCTCGTCCGTGTTTACGTTCGCGCCGAACAACACGTTCACCGTCTCTCTCGTCGGCGGAATCGGCACCAACTTCAACTCTTTGTTTTGATCTTCTACGCGTCCTTTCACTCTGTGATCGAACGGCATCCACTCCGAGAAATTTTGCACGTACTCCCACACCCTCTCAAAGTTCGTGTGGAATAAATGCGCGCCGTACTTTGAGCATCGAATCCCGTTTTCGCTGACAAAGTCGTAGCAGTTGCCACCGATGTGGTCTCGTTTATCTATAATCAGAGAAGTCATGTTCAGCTCTTTCGAACACCGCTCGGCAATCACGGCCCCGCTCAAACCGGCGCCCACGATCAACAAATCGAACCCATCTTCCGGCACGCTCAGAGAAGACCCGCACTCGCCGCTCGTGATTGCCTCCTCCAACTTCAACGGCGCTTCCGTTTTCTCTCCGGATTGATGAATCAAATCTCGACCACAAATCCCGTCGACTTTGTTCAATCGCGCCCACTCGGGTTCCGCGCGGCCGACGCCGACCGAGGACGCGAACGGGCCTTTTGGCATGTGCCTCTCTTATTACCTCTTTTGGTTCGTAAAAATGATTATTCGCACGCGCACCACGCAAAGAACTCGCTCGTTTTTCGCGGCTCTTTTATTATAAAGAAGAAGAAGGTATCTTTTCCCCAAAATCAGCTTTTTGGTGCGTCGAGAGATAAAAACCCTAAACAAAACAGAACACTTTTTTTTTCCCGCCAAAAAAATCGCCAAACGCTCTCGATTCAACGCCACCGCGCACACAACATAAACAACAACAACAGAAAAAAGAAGAAGAACGCAACAAAATGTCATCGAACGCAACCTTCCAAACGCCGGATTCCACGCGCCACGTGGGTGTGCTCTCCCAGTTCGAACTCGAGCGAGAGGCGCGCATCGCGAAGAACTTACAGCGCATGCGCGACTTGGGCATTGAAAAATTGAAACTGCCGACTTTCGCACCGGTGGTCGCGTCTCCGACGCCGAGAAAGGTTCGCGTTATTTAACCGATCACTCTTTTAGAATTGTTCTTCTCTCTCTCTCGCTCTCATCGCTAACTTTTCTCTCTCTCTCTCTCTCTCTCTCTTCATCGCATAAAACAGCGTCAGCGGAAAGAACTGATACCGGAAAGCGAGCGACGACGGACGTCTCGAGTCGTTCGCAAAATAAATTACGCAGAAGATCGAATCACCGGAGGAGAGGAGGACGAACTCGCCGCGACGCGCAGAAGAAATCTGCAAAATCAGCAGCGTTCGCAACGGAACGCGACGCGAGTTTCCCGACGATCCGTGTACTCCGTCGGTGGTCGCGTGTACGATTCGGAGAAAGGCACGACGTGTCACTGGTGTCGACAAAAGACGGTGGAGACGCACGTGGAGTGCACCGGGTACGAGTGTCAAAACGAAGCGGCGAGGCCGGTGCAGTTCTGCGGGATGTGTTTGAGGAACAGGCACGGAGAAGACATCGACTTGGCCGTCGCGAGTGGGTGCTGGGAGTGCCCGAAATGTCGCAAGTCGTGCGGAGAGGGCTGCGACAACTGCTGCAACTGCGGGCCGTGCAGAAAGAAAGCCGGGTTGGCGCCGACGCACCAAGTCATACGGATCGCGCGCGAAAACGGCTTCGATAACGTCCACGATTACTTGGTCTGGGAAAAAGTCGGAGGGACTCCGGAGAGCATCAAGATGAGAAAGAAAAAGTTCAGTTGGGGACAATGGGTGTTCGACGAGACTTTATGCGCCAAGTGCCCTGCGGAAGAGACTAAAGAAGAAGTCTCTCTGAAGACGAACAAGAAAGTCGATGAAGTGAACGACGATGACGACGAAGAAGATTCAGACGGATCCTCCGACGGTGACGACTGCTTTAAGATTGTGCCATCTGCGCGAATCTACACGATGAACAACATCAAGTTTTAAGGAGGAAGCGACTATGGAAGGCGGTGCGCGTGAGTGAGCAAGAGAAAAGAAGTGTGCGTGCGCGAATCCGCGCGAAAAAATGAATGTGAAACACAAAGAAGAAAGAAAGACATACATCAATAGCGCCAATGACAAGCGATATAATACTAGTTTTGTTATTACATGATCAAATTGAGAGATGCATCAAGTACAGCAATCCCTCTTTTTGTTTTTTTTTAATCGATCGCGAAGAGAGCTAAAGCCATAACGGATGCTAATACGAGAGTAACTCGATACGCAAACGCAGAGTCTGGTTCAACGGTAATTCCTCCTCCGCCGTTATCTTCTGGAAAACGACCAACTTCTAAGTCTGTCGATTTCATCACGGTGTTTCGATATTTGTCTTGCTGGTAGTACATGGAAATTTGCGCTCCGGGAACGTCTTGAGCATTTTTCACTTCGGCAACTCTTCTAGCGTCAAACGTGGCGCAAAGTTTATCGCTCGAACTTGGAAAGCTCTCTATATACAAAGTAAGAGTTTTCGTGAGTGGATCGACTTCCACCCGTTTGATGTATTTCTTCTCTGGATCTAAGTCGGCAATGGAAGACTCAACCGGTTGGAAACCGGAAAACATCGGGACTCGCAAAAGCGCCATACCATCCGCACCGTTCGTCGTTTCTGTCTTCTTCACGCACACTTTCATCTGCAACATCTCGGCATCTTCAACGCTGCTCATTGATGTTGAATCGCTCCGAGTTAAGCGCCTTCTTCGTTTCTTTCTAGTCGCAGATGAACTTTTCGTCGTAACCACCCGAGTGGTCACGTCGATTGTGAATAATCCATCCGAGGTGTCCTCCGTCAAATCCACGGTTTCGTACCAACGCACGGTATACGAAGCAACCGCGACTCCCGAACCCGAAACACCGCCAGAAACACTTGCTTTATCAAACGTTTCTGCACCTCTTTGTGCAATTTGGGCAGTGTTGAACGTGTCGAATGTTGATTCGTCCACAGTGAACGAAGGAGAATCAATCTCGTTTGGAAAGGACAACACGAGCGAACCAGAACTGCTCGCTTCTCTCGTGAGCTTTGCGTACGTCGACAAAGCTTCGAGTGCAACAACGGTGTCTTGGGTTGACCCGTACCCTCCAAACTCGTTTCTATTTTGCAACAGAAATTTCAACGCGGAGTAACAAAAATTGTTCCCGGAATCGTTCATTTTTGAGAAGATCAAAACGACGTACGCAGTGGATTCGATCTTTAAAGAGTTACTTGCGCCAATACCTCCGTAGGATGTGGCAGCGTCTAGCTCGCTCGTCCCAATTTGCTCGAGGACGTCAGATTTCCAAGAATTTGCCAAATCGCAGTGCGTCGATAACGAAGCGCACGCAGAGGCAAAGGCGTACGTGGAGACTATTACAGAATACACCGCGCTCGGTTCCTTCGCGAGTGCTGCGGATTTGACCGATTCTAGCGAAGAGGCAACGTGCGTTAGCGCTTTCGAAATCGAGCTTTGCGCGTTTGCTTTCGTAGTAGCGTCGTCAATCGATGCAACGGTCTCAATCAAACTCAAAGCGGCGTACGAGGACAAAACGAATCTATCTCCCGACTGCGATTGCATTTCGGAATGCAAAACGACGCCGGGCTCTGAAAAAGCGCCGTTGGAGCCTTGCGTGGATATTATGAAATCAACGGCACCTTTCAAAACGGCCGCATCTATTGAAACGCCATCCAAAATTCTGCTTTCGCTCGAGCGCTTTGCGGATGCAAACACCTTGGAACAAAACGCGGTGAGCCACAACGAGGCGGACTTGTCGCTTTGCGGCCCAAACGCAGAAACACCACCAGATGGGTGAAAGTACGTCAATTCTCGCGAGTATCCCATGACAACGTTATTTGAGAGTTCCGTTTTTAAAGCGCTCGTGAGTTTGTTCGCAGAGTTCAAGTACTCCGCGACGTACACGTTCGGTGCCAGAAGCAAAAGATTTTGCTCGCCGCATCCCATGGGAATTTGAACAAACTTGTTGATGTTTTGAATCGACGGACCCATGATATCGCCGACTACGGTGATGAAACTCGAGTATGTATCTGATATTGCGCTCGAACTCAATCCATTCGGAAACGCGTTCAAAGTAAACGATTCCGATTCATCTTCCGCGCTTCGACGGAAAATTTTAGAAACAGTTGTCGTTTTGAACACGCCCTCCGGGTTCACGACAATACTCTTTTCGACCGCGTCTTTAAATTCTTTGGATTGTGAATCTTCGCTCGTTGTTGACGTTGTTCCGTTCGCGAAAAATCGAAGCTTAATACTTCCAAGTGCCGCGGGAGAAACGAAGAAAGATACAGAATCGGCGCTGCTCTTTGAGACGGTAATCGTTTTGGAATCGCCGATTTGTACAGGCGCATCCGCGGTCACATCTTCAGCGGTAATTGATACCGACATGTCTTGGTCTTTCAAATAATTGAAAACGGCGAGAACGATTTCGACGGTTTCGCCTCGCGTGATGGAATACGGCACCTTTGGCGAAATGAAAAACTCGCGAAAGACTGTCATTTTTGAGGCAGTTTTCAAAATGGAGATTCCCTGCGTCGGGTGCGAGGTAAAAGCGGTAATGCTCCACGTCGTAATCGAATCAGGCGCAGTCGAATCGAACGAACCTGAATCGGAGGATTCCCACATCCATGTTTCTGGAAAGAGCGTGCGCACGGCAGGTGAAGATGATGAAGACGAATCTGCGCTCTCTGCTTTGTTCGTTGCGCTTTCGTCACCAGGAGCTACAGAAGCGACATCGTCCATGGCCATTTCTGCGCCAAACGCAACTTCCGGCATTCCGAATCTATCACCCGACGATGATGGGTCGCAATAACTGGCAATCTCAGAAGTGGATATAATCGTCATGCGATCGAATTTAAAATCGTTCTCGTTATACGTTGTATCGCATGGCCACGTTTCCGAGCTTGCATCCAGAGTGTTCGTTTTAGCGCCAAACACGTCTGCCAAAAACGTCGTCGCGTCTAAAGCGGACGTGTTCCTGCCGCTTTGTATCACGACAGCTTCATCGATGGCGAGAATGTAAGAGCGCGCGCCTTCAGGTACGCCGGCAACTGTAAACTTGATGTCTGTCCCCGTCGCAACGACGTTTGTTTCCGAAACATTTGTGTTCAACGAGATATCGTACGGAAATGCAATTTCGGTTTCACTTTCCACCGAAACGCTCGTTCCGGGGACCAAGAAAACATCCGAAGTTGTCCCGGCGAGATACGTTTCACTGTATACACTCCCGCTCACGGACCATACGGCGATAGAAACGTGTGCACTCGAACTCGTCGCGATGTTACCGTACGTCATCGCCACCGTTTTTTCGTTCTCAGTGGAAGAGAGAACAGTCGATCCTGACTCGAGTACGCCGCGCCCTAAGCCTTCGGCGTCGACGACTGCGTACGCGAACGCAACATCACTTTTTGAAGAAGCGAGCGTGAATTGACACGCCTCGGCGCTATCACAGTGCGCATTAACGACGATGACTTCAACAGAAGCCTTTGCACTCGATGTATCTCTCGCAAAATATACTGAAAAGTACGGCACGAGCGCGTCGAGTTCCGTCGAAGACAAATCGTCGCTCGCGGATCCGAGTATTTTCTTCACAAAATCTCTCGACGCCGCGTTCTTCACCAGTTGCACATTCGCGCTTTGCAAACAACATTTTGGTGATGACGAGCCGTAGTAGTAGTTATAATTCGTTTCGTCCTCATATGATGAGCAACACGAAAGATCGTTCGCGGGCGCGTCGAATTCAATCTCGAGAACGCCGGAGGAGGAAACTCGCGCAGAAATCGTTTCCCCATTCGACGTACCAGGATAGCCGGACGAATACGAGTTCATCTTGTTTATATTCAGCGCAAAGTCTAGCGACCCAAGATCATCTGTGCCGCTGAAAGCACCGGGGATATCCGAAGCGAGTTGTATCGTGTGTTTCATCGGTAACCCAGGTTTTAAAGCCGGAGACTGGTAAAACATGGACGTCTGTTGCGCAAACGCTTCGCGTACGATTGGGATTATCAAAACCGTCGAGTTCCGAATCTCTTTCGTGGCTGCTTCTTCAACCATAGCGTACGCTTCCAAATTTCGAGACCAGTATTGATCGAGCACGGATTTTGAAATGGACGCCACGAAACTCGCAGATCCACCGTACAAGGTAAACCAACTCGACTCGTACAGAATGTCTGAAACTTCCTCGTACGGAAGACCATCGCCGCCGCTGCTACTGCTACTACTACTACCGCTACTATCCTCGGGTACTTCTGCTCGAACGAAATCATCACCAACGAAACCACCACCGAACCCGTTGTAGTTATTATAGTTCGAAGTTGTTGGTCTTTTGATGATAACTTTCGCCTTGCCTTCAACCGCTTTCCCGTAGGTGTACGCGCTTTCCACCTTCCCGGCGAACTGATTTGCACTCTTGGACGCTAACACGTACAAAGGCATACTCGACGCGTCAAAAGTAACGTCAAAAGATGGAAGCACGTACTCTTCTACGTTAAAACCAGTCTCGCCCGTAACTTTCGACTCGTCGTCCACCTCGACTTCCGCCTTCACCGTCCACCATCCAAACGGAGGTTGCTCCTTCGCGATTGCCACCTCTGCCGTCGCCACCCCAAAAACGTCCACCGCGCAGTCCGCTTTTTTAAAAATCGTTCTCTCTAACGCATCCTTGACTTCAATGCTCGCCGACGTCGCGCCATCTTTCTGCTTAATCAACGCCGCGTTCTCGATATCGGCGACGAGCGCTCGAATCTTGATTTTCTGCCCCGGCGCGTACAAAGGTTTGTCCGTTTCCACTCGAACCAAAGTCTTCGCGGAAGCGATCGCATCGTTCACGTCTTCGCTCGACACAACCTTAACCGTCGTCTTGGCCATGTACACTTTACTTTTCCCGTCGTACATTCCCAGCGTGTACTCTCCCGCGGCGAGCGACAAGGGCACCCCTAACTCCACCGTCTCGACGAAGCCCACTTCCCCTACCACTTCATCGTTCATCGAACTCAGCGCGGTCGACGCGACAACCGTGCTTCCATCCAAAAACCGAATCTCCGCGCCCGCTACGGTCACTCCGGTGTGCGCACACTTTGAGTTTTGACCAGACACGAACGTCTGGTCGCATATAATCACCGGTTGTTGTGCGGCGTCGACGATAAAAGTAGTAACGCTCAGGAGGCAGAGAAGAAAGAATAATGCGCGTAAAGAAGAAGGAAAAAGCATCATCGCGTACGCGTTCTTTTCACAAAAGAAGGGAATAATAAAGAAGAAAGAGCGAACGAGAAACTCTCTCACTCTCTCTCTCTCTTTCGAGCGCGTGTGATGTGCGCGTGACCTCCTCTTTCTCTCGCGCTTTTGACGACGAGAAGACAAAGTCGACAAAAATGAGATGCAGAACTTTTAGTTTAGGGTTTCAGTAAAAAAAAGGAACAAAAAAAACGCTTGAAAGTCAAACTTCACTCGTCGGAAGGACGACGCGTTCTCTCTTTCTCGCGCGCTCAGACGACGACGACGACGACGACGACGACGAGAAATAGAGAGAGAGAGAGAGAGAGAGAGAGAAAAGATAAAATGCCGTACTTGAAACCAAACGTCCCGTACGAGGACAACCGCACGCGGGAAGATGTTTTAAACTTTGCGTTTGCCGCTTTGGAAAGGAATCATTTTGCATTTTCCTCCTCCTCTTCGACTTCCAAAAGCTGGCCGGGAAAAGGCGGACGGTTGGAGGAGAAAGACGACGACGACGACGACGGGGAGAGGTGGAGGACGAATGGCGGTACCACCACCACCACCACCGATACTAATAACGACACGAAAAGAAGAGCAGCAAACATCGAACGTTCCGACGGCGAAGAAGAGGCACACTGGCGAATATTTGCCACGTCCGACGTGCACGCGGACATGCAGGCGAACAAAGATTGGGTCGTTCGAAGCTGTCAAAACTGCAACCGACCAGAACCGAATACTATTTTAATAGTCGCCGGCGACGTGGCGACGGACGTGCAGAAAGTGATCGACGCGTTGAAGCTGTTTAAAATGCGGTATCAGGAGGTGTTTTATTGCGTGGGGAACCACGAGCTGTGGTCGCCTGGTCGCGGGGAGATGGGGGATTCGATAGATAAGTTTGTGTCCATCGTAGACGCGGTGACGAATATAGGCGTTCGGTGCACGCCGGCGGTGTTTACGCATCCGGGGAGGAACGAGTTAGGCATGCGACAGACGAAACGGATATTGGTGGTGCCGATGTTGAGTTGGTACACGGAGACGTTTAAAGGCGGGAACAGGCCGTTCACGCAGATGGAGGTACACTTTGACGGGGCGTGCATTTGGCCGCCGGCTATCGGAGATCCGAAGGATAAAAGGAACTCGCACCCGGCGACGTTGGACGAGTTTTGGAGACGGTTAGGGCAGAGGAGCTTAGAAAATTTTTTACCTAAGAAGTTGAGATTATCGACGAATTCGAGCAGGAACAACACGCCCATCGATGGCAACATGAACAACGACGACGACGACGACGACGAATACGCGGATTGCGGCAACGAGGTGACGTTTTTAGCGACGTTCGGTCACTTCGTCCCTCTCCCGGATTTATTCAACGGCACGCCCTTCATCGAAAAAGTCGTCGGCAGCGAAAGTTTAGGCGAGGAAATCCTCGCGTTAAGAGACGAGTGCGATTGCAAATCCACTCCAGGAAGCGGTCGAAGCAGTCCAGCTGGATTGAAAAAAGGCAGATTCGACTACAACAGCACGGTCAAACACATCCACGTGTTTGGACACTCGCATTTGAACGTGGACGTGGAACTCGAGGGGAGCCGATGGTACCAGCGCGCCGTCGGGTATCCGACCGATCGAGGACCCATGCCGCCGGAAATGCCCAGACAAATTTATCCCGGATAAAGCGAGCGTAAATTTCGCAACGATGAAATCAGTAGTATCGCAGTAGGATAGTTTAAGCGTATCATAGTCTTGTAGATATATATATGTACATAAATAAGATTTAAAAGCAGTTCGCACTTCTCAAAACTTACTTCATTCTTTTCTTTCGAGAGGAGGAGAGAGAGAGAGAGAGAGAGACAGAGAGCGTCGATTTTTGCGCGCGCGCGCGTGGAGCAGAGGTACAAAAGAAATCATGCGCCGCATAAAACGAGCCGCGCTGTTCTCGCTCGCTCGAGCGATCGAGCGTTGCGAGAGGCGCGCGAGGACGATGGTCTCGTCCTTCCCGGTGGCAGCAGCTAGGGGAAATTTGAACGAAGAAGAGGAAGAGAAGAGGACTTTGCGCGATGATACAGAGCGACGACATCGCTCCTCGACGACGACGACGACAACTTCAACCGTCTGTTGTGATGTGCACTCGTTAAACTCGCGCGCGTCGCGAATTCCACGACGAGTCGTGCGATTTTACGCGACTTTTACCGCGCAAAGCGAAGACGAGGACGATGCGAACGATGATGAAACAGTTACGCCAACACAAACGAAGAAGGGGAAAAAGACAAAGAAACAACTGAAAGACGAGCACCACTTCGAAACCGTACTCGTCCCGGGATTGGAACGATTTTACGACAAGTTCAAACATTTAAACGTGCCGAAAAGTTACGTGGACGATGAGGACGAGGAGTCTTTGTATTTTGGGCGCGTCGTGCATAATTTCCGAGTTCGACGCGAACGCGCGAGTTTAACGAGTGCGCAGTTGGAGCGGTTGGACGCGGTCGGCGCGGCGACGGGCGAGAAGTTCGTTTGGGACGCGGACGAGTTTGTGTTCGAGAAACAAATCGTGCCTGGATTGATGTTGTTTAAGAAGAAGTTTGGGCATTTGAACGTGCCGCACAAATACTGCGTGGATGATGGAATAGACGTAGACGAAGATGATAGAAATAGTAATCAAAGCGAGAGCGAGAACGAAAACGCGTTGCGCAAACCGTACTTGAAAGATTTCCCTCTTGGCGCGAAAGTCAACGACATGCGCGCGAAAGGAACGTACATTTTGCACCAACCGCAGAGATTAGAAACCTTAGCTTCGCTCGGTTTCGTTTGGGACGACGACCAGTTTCGATTCGAGGAAATGCTCGTCCCCGCGGCGGTCGCCTACCGCCAATACAGCCAGCGAAAACTCGCCGAAACCGTCCTCGAAAAAGGCGGACCGCCGCCGAGGAAACTGTTCGGGAAACACTTCAAGTTCCGGTTACCGTGGACGGCAGTCATCGCCGAACGCGAAAAAACACCAAAAGCGACAAAGAAGAACAAAACCGAAAACGAAGAGATCGAAGAAGATTTTACCGTCGTTCCAGAGTTCCAATCGCTCCTCGCGGTTCGGCCGTATTTGGACGGGTTCGCGCTCGGCGCCGTCGCCAGGCGAGCGCACGCGCTCGCCAGGAGGAAAGGAGAGGAAAAGAACAAGAACAAGAACGATAAGAGCAACACTACTAAGCGCGCAGAAGAACAAAGTGAAGACCCGAAGCTCGTTCGCGCGGAGAAAATCGTGCGAAAGTTGCGCGTGCTCGGCGTCGTCTTCGACGACGAAGCCGTCGTGCCTTCCGAAAAAATCAACGATTTTCAACAACAAACTCGTAAATAAATACACACGAGTAGGGGGAAAAATTAGAATTGCTGCCGCATAGTACGCACTATTTATTACTCTATTAATAAATAAAACGATGACGAGTTTCGTCTCCGAGTTCGTCTTTTACCTCCTCGTGTTCTTCACGCACCTCCCCATGTTTTTGTTGTACGCGGTGTGGTTTAAGAACGTTCGCATGCGTCTTCGCGCGTCGAATGAAGGGAAGGCAAGGTCGGTGACAAAATCCATCTCCGCGCGAATGCATCGGAAGCGGCACCTTTTGGAGCGGAAGAATAACGACGACATCACCACCGAAAACGCGAGTGCGAATGATGATGATGAAGATGATGATGAAGAAGAAGAGATTGAGAGACGAGAACAGTTCATGTACCCGGAAAAGCCGATGCTTCCGCAGGTTTTCCCGTCCGTTTGTTTGCAATTAGTCATCGACGGTGCCAACGATGCCAACGATCAAGTGACCGAAGCCATCGATTCGTTGTGTTTCGTCCATTGGCCGCGGGATTTGTTGGAAGTGCACGTTTTAGATTTAAGCTCGGTGCGAACGATGGATATTGGGGAGAGTAAATTTGAAAACGCGGCGGTGAAATGCGCGACGCGATGGCGCGAACGCGGGGTTATGTGCGAGGTTTTTAACGTGAGCGAGTTTGAGACGTCGGGCGGCGCGACGAGCGGTTCGCTGTTTCGGACGACGAGCGGAAGTTTGAAAGGGACGAGTTCGGGAAAGTCTGGAGCGCAGAGCACTGTGAGCGATGAAAGAGCGCGCAGTAGTAGCAGTAGCATCAATAATAGCGACGTAGAAAGAGGTGAAAGTGGAACGAATGCATCTTCCTCGAGCGGCGGACGAGAACAAAAGTCGCATAAAATCGTCAGTTTCGGCAACGCGCTGGAGAAAGGACGATTGAAGACGCGCGCTGAAATTATCGTCCCATTTACGAAAGATTACTTGCCGGACCCAGAGTATTTAGAGCACATAATACCGTCGTTTTATGTGCGAAATACTTCCTCATCTGCGGCGATGAGCTCGATGAAGAAGAAATACGGAAGTTCGACGGGTGGTTATTTACAAACGAGGGATTTGCGCATCGCCTGCGTCGTGCCGAACGCGAGATTTGAGAACAGCAACTTACAAACCAACACGTGGTTTGGTGTTAGAGCGAGATTCTCTAAACAAGCATCGATGACTACGATATGTGCAGAAGAATCTGGTTGTGCCTTATCCAACGCGATTCCGGGAACTGCGTTTGCGTCGAGCGCGCTGAAGACAATCGGCGGCTGGGATACTCGCGTGAACGGCGCCGTACCCGTGGCGGATGCTGGAATGCGCGTTTGGCTGCACGGTCTGAAAGTCGCGTTACCGTTAGGCTCGAAATCGTCTCCGTCTGCTTCGCAACGAGAAGTGTTATCGGTTCGCGTGCCAGGTAATTTAGCGCACTATTGCGCCAAGATGTACTATGAACACCGGAACCATGCGAGCTTGACACACAAACACGCCGTAAATTGTTTATTAGAGGCTAACTGGGTCGTCACGAACGACACTCAGAGATCCACGGCGGCAAGAAATAGTATTAGTAACGGGAGCACTGCGATGATGCCGGGAATCGATGAGGACGATGCACAAGACGCGTCGACCCGCGCGCAAAAGAAAGCGTCGAGGAAGTACGCCGCGTTTCACGGGTTAACGCACCAAGTTTTGAGTACTTTGCTGTCTTTTTGGTGTTTGTTAGTTTTACCGACGGCGTTCCTCAAAGAAATTTGGCTCGGTAATGCCGCTTACGTCGGCGGTAACGTCAACGCGAACGTTTTGATTTGGTTGGTGTACATCTTGCCGTGTCTCTCGGAAAGATTGTTTGATCTCACGTTCGCGTTGAAAGCGACGCCACCATTACCGGGCGAAAAGCACCGATTCTTGACAAACTTCTCGTTCGTGTTCTTAGCTAATTTAGCGACTTTACCGGCGAAATTTGCGGGATGTCTCGTTGGATTGACGTTACCGCTGAGGAAAACCTTCCGAGGAGATAAGGACGAGTCAACGACGCCATTCGCTGTCGCAGTCTTCGAAATGGTTATTTCGTTCACTGCGTGGTGGAATTGCGTGAAAATCGTCGCCTGGACGGTCGAAGAAACGTTCAGCGAATTTTATTTCACCTCCGTTGTGACGTTGTCTTGTATCGGTTTTGCCGGTCTGATTTCAGGCGTGGCTGCGGTGAACGTTTTGAAGCAGTTTTCAATCATTAAAAACGACATCGAACGAGACGGAGTAACCGCGGTGACTAAGAAAAAAATGAATTTGAAAAATTTGAAGAAGCATTTACGCATGCGTCCACCGAAAGCGAGTGGAGAGGAGAAACAAGGTTTGTTAGCCTCACAAAGAGCGAAGGAAGAGGAGGCGTTGCGCAAGAAGAATTCCGCGGCGGTGCGAGCAGATTTAGATGTTCCCTTAGAAGGTATCGTTGTCAACGCGCCATCCGAAGACGAAGGAGAGGATGACTTACTGTTACAGATAGGTGCCGTAAAATCGTCGATGAAATCGAAGCAACGTGCGGTAGATAGAGCGAACGCTTCTACTGCGCAACCTCAATCGCGAGGCGGGCAAACCGCTTTAGGCACGGTTCAATCGCAGCCAGGATCCGTGTACGGACGCGAAATCATGCACTCGTTCCAAACGGACGGTCGAGTGTTTCAACAGCCCGAAGGTATTCCGGGTGGAAGGTCCGCGACCGCCGGCGGTGGCTACGATAAATACCGCTCTGGCATCACTGGGAGCAAACCGAGCGGTTACGCGCCAGTTTCCGATGTCTTTGCGCAGCGCGCCGCGATTAAAGCGTACAAGAAGATGAGACAACACGACTTTGACTTGGACAAACACTCGCAGGCGGACACGCGATCTATACTTTCGAACCAATCGGAAGGGAATCTGCCTTCACACCTACGATTCGGTTCGGAAAAATCGCAAGCGCTTGACTCGCAAATCGACATGTTTGACGAGAACGGGAACTACATAGGTAACGGCGTCACTAGTGGAAGTAGCATCGATCCCATGTTTGCTCCCAAAGATAGTGAATATGCCTCGAGCTCTGACGACGATCTTTCCTTCTCCAACGATTACGACGACGAAAACCATCGGATGCACCGTAGAGATGGTAGGCAATCGAACGAAACATCCCCGCATCGCGTCCGGAGAACTTCATCCAAGACAAAGTCAAACGCTGCTACCGACGACAGCGCGTACGTCGGAGGCAATGTCAACACCGCCGGTTTAGCCATGGAGAAAAATAGTCCTCCGGCAAAAACAGATGCCACAAACACCAGTAGTGGTGGTGAGAAATCTGTCATGTCTCGCATTAAAAAAACGAGCGCGAATGCGTTGGCCAATTTCGGCGTCGCGGGCAAGTCCAAAGGTACGGACGAATCGACAAAGATCGAACAGTCGAATACACCAACCGCGCGTTCTCCGCGCGCAACGTTCGGTGATTTTGTCCAACCCAACCTCGGTAAGATTTCCATCAAAGCGAACGGTTTGGGACGTAAGCCCCCCATATCGCCTAGGATACAAGACATCGACCAAGTCTACGACGAAGATTTACCGCAAAGTGTATAATAAAAGAATGACTCTATCTGTATTTCTACATGCCGCTGCTCCTCTAAAAAAGCTACTACAACTACTATCGCTCTGCCGCGAGTTTCTAAAGCTACTACAATAATCACGGACTCATGCTCGTCCGCCTTCGTTCTCGCGCCTCAAAGTGTAACCGTTTTAACACCGAGTTAATCTCCGCGTACGACGCCAACGAAGAAGAAGAAGGCACCCTTTCCTCCTCCTCTTCTCGTGCCTCCTCCGCGTCGCGACTACCGCCGCGCACTTTCTCCTCCTCCTCTCGCACTTCCTCCTTTTTCCCAATCGACGCTCGCTTCACTCGCTTCGCGATGTCTTCCACGTCCCTGTTGTTTTCCTCTTCGTTTTTCTTTCTCTTGATGTTTTTCTTCTTCTTCGTCACGGGCGACGTTGGCGACGACGGGTTATCGTCGCTCCGCTGCTTCGCGTTCTCCTTCTCGTTCTTCTCGGCGCCCCTGTCGTTGCTGTCGTTGTTGATCCGTCCTCTCGTTCTCGGCGCCATGCTCTATTTGTCGTCGTCGTCGAGAGAGTGAGAGAAAGTGAAGCATCTCTTCTCGGGAAAAAGAAAAGTTTGCATTTGACAAGCCTCACAACCCACGCGCGCGCGCGATTGCGCTCAACACACACGCACACGGCGCACCATAAAGTCTCTCACGAATCGCGCTCTCGTTGGATGAGAGCGCGTGTTGACTCGTAACACACGAAGAGACTTCTTTTTTGAGACCCTCGAGGAGAGAGAGAGAGAAAGAGAGTTTCACACATGGCTGCAAAGAAGAAGAAGAAGAAGAACAACTCCGCGGCGGCGAAGACGAAGAAGAACACAAAGAGCAACGATAAACAAGACGACGACAAAAAGAAAAGACACAAATCTTCCACGCTCGTCAAAGGCACGGCCACTTTTTCCGACCGAGACAGAGTGAATTTCGTCACCGGGTTTCGCAAACGGAAAAACGAACGGAGAAAGAAAGCCGCCAGCGAATTCGAGAAGAAGATGAAAGAGGAACGGAGAGAGTCAAAGATGCGAAAACGGGAGGCGTTTCGCGAAGCGCTCGGATTGAATAAAGAAGAAGAAGAAGAAACGACCACCACTCAAAGTGGTGAGAAAGAAAAAGAAGACGAGGGCGTCGCGATGAAGGAGGAGAAGGTGTGCTACGCGAGCGGGGTGCAAGTCGTCATCGAGGGGTTGTGAATACGTGTTGTAATTTTGGTACACAATTAAATTCTCTGCTGCAGACACTTGTGCATTTTACCTAAAAAATCGCGCGCTTCACAAAACAATAACACAACTGATGCGCTGTCGCTGTTCTTCGATCGCGAGCGCGTCGGGTCTCCTCCTCGCTCGTTCGCGAGCGAATCATCGGCAACGCGCGAACAGATTTTTTATCGTCGCCGCCGCGTCTTCTTCCTCTTCATCGACGACGACGCGAGACGCCGTCAGAGAGAAGAGAAACGAACAAAATCTGAGACTCCAACGGTTTTACGTCGACCGCACCGCGTTCAACAGTTCGACGTTTTCGCTCTCGAAAGAAGATTCCAGGCACGCGCTGAAATCGTTGAGGTTGAAAATTGACGATCGAATCGAGTGTTGCGATGGACAGGGGCGGATAAGAGTCGCGCGTTTGCGCGAGGTGGACGCGAGGAAAACAGAGGCGACGTTTGAGATGGAGAGTGAAGATGGGGAGGTGTTTTTTCAACCGTTTCCGGGTAGAATGAAGTGGGACGTGGTCGTCGCGTGCGCTGGAATAAAAGGTGGGAGGTCGGATTGGTTGGTCGAGAAACTGACGGAGTTAAATGGAAGGACGTTGGTGCCTTTACTGACGAGCCGGAGTGGGAAGATTGGATCGGCGTCGGCGTCGAGCGGCGGTAAGAGTAGTAATAGTAAACGACGGAAGGACGAGGAAGAAGAGGAAGAGACCGGGAAAGAATTGCGCTGGCAACGCGTCGCGTTAGCCGCATCAAAACAGTCTCTGAGGGCACACGTGTTTGAAATCGAGAAGCCGGTGAGTTTTAGCGATCTCGTGAGCTCGAAGTACTTTAGCGAGGCGACGTGTCGTTTCGTGGCGGCGGCGGGAGGCGCGGATTTTGCCGAAAAGTTGAGGGGAGTCAGAGAAAGTATTTCGAGCAATGTTGATCATAGCAGTAATAAAAATAAAGAGGAACACTACGGTCTGATAATAATCGGACCGGAGGGCGATTTTGACGACGAAGAGATGAAAGCGTTGATGGACACGTGCGAAACGATTTCGTTGGGCGACTTGCGTTTGAGAACCGAAACTGCAGCTATAGCGAGCCTTTCGATAGCGCAGATGATTACGAATGCGTGATTTGTGTATGTGCGTGTTATAACTCCAAGAAGTTCTTTTCTCATAGTAATTAAAAAATTTAGCGGCTATGTGTGTAGTTTATTAGTTATGGCATCTGCTCTCTCTCTTTCTCCCGTTTAATCGCTCTTGATGGCTTTGTAGATGTGCTTGACGAACAAACTACTCGCCCTAAAACCAACGTTTCCTAACATCAAGAAGAATCCATAGCAAATAATGCT
>Ga0255769_10000051_pt1 | contig 124608 bp, 85 predicted proteins | sample 041ome_9_FD_179637 | JGI IMG/M metagenome (GOLD analysis project Ga0255769, IMG submission 179637) | Coastal salt marsh microbial communities from the Groves Creek Marsh, Skidaway Island, Georgia - 041413US metaG (version 2) | ecosystem: Environmental > Aquatic > Marine > Intertidal zone >...
TTTGTGCGCCAGCGTAATACCACATAAAGAAAGTGAAAGCGGACACGATGATTACGAACGGAACGAAGACATTCGAGATCGAATCTGCCGCAGCTTGAATTGGCGCTTTTGCAAGCTGTGCGTTTTCAACGAGCGTCACTATTTGGAACAACGACGTTTCAGAACCGATTTTTTCGGCTTTCATGAGAAATGCCGCTCCTGCATTCAGCGTACCTCCAGTGACGGTATCGTTTCCGGCTTTCTTTACCGGCATGGACTCTCCCGATAACATGGACTCATCCACATAGGCCACTTCGGAATCTAATAAAAAGCCATCCGCAGCAACACGTGCTCCAGGCATCACCTTCAAGATATCGCCTCTGTGGATTAACGTTGCAGAAATGACTTTCTCGGAGTACGTACTTCCGTCTTCGTTCGGAGTCAACAAGATGGTTTCCGAAGGCACGAGTTGGAGTAATTTAGTCACTGCATCTGAAGTTTTCTTCTTCGCGGAGGACTCTAAATACTTTCCGAGCAAAATGAACGTAATTAGCATTGAACTCGTATCAAAAAACGTTTTCCCGTAGTTGTGACCGGTCGCAACGCAATGAAACATCGTGAATACCGAGGCAAAATACGCCACATTTGTCGCCATGGCGACTAACACATCCATATTGGCGCTACCATGTCTGAGCGATTTGTACGCTCCGGTATAAAACCGTCGTCCGACAACAAACTGCACGGGAGTTGCTAAAGCCCACTGCATGTATGTTGATATCTTCACATCGAGAACTTGTGTCTTGATAAAATCTTTAAATAAATCGGCGCGAGTAAACGCAACGTTGATTAAAATTATAGGCACCGTATACATCAGCGCCGAAATCAACAGAGACCAATACTCCTCGGCTTCCGATTTTCGTTTCTTCGATCCGCCTTCTTTACCATCACCTACGAATAACAAATTACACTCGAAGCCGCAATCTTCCACGGCACTTATAATTGTCCTCGGTCCAGTTGCGGATGAATCGAAAGAGACTTTTGCCGACCCTCGAGGCAACAGCGCGACTGACGTGCTCAAGATGCCCGGCGTATCGTTCAGAGCGTGTTCAACCGCGGACGTGCACGCCGAGCAGGTCATTCCTTCTATGGATAGAAATATGTTGGAAATTGACGTCTCTTTCTCTACTTCAGCTTCGAAACCGACGTCTTCTAACGAGGACACTAAAAGCGCTTCAAAGTCTGACATATTTTGCTTCAGTGAACTCGAGAACTCAACGACGGCTCGCCCGGTCGTTAAACTCACCGCCGCTTTCTCAACCCCGTGCACAGAAGTCAAAACACCCTCGACAGTTCCAGAACACGCCGAACACGTCATTCCTCTCACGCGTAACCGAACGATCCGTTGATGCTGTTGATGATGTTGTTGTTGTTGTTGTCTTTTTGTTTTTGTTGTTCTTTGTGTTCCTACGCAACCACCAATTTCTGATTCATCTTCTCCATCTTCTCCTTCGTTTGATGACGACGATCCGGGAAAGGAAACCAACGGGACCTTCTCGACCATCATCAGAGCCGGTTTGCTCCCGAAGCCGCCACCTCCTCGCTTCATTCTTTCACTCTCTTTCTCTCTCTCTCTCTCTCTCCCTCTCTCTTCAGAAGGAGCGTGCAAACATTTTTTTTTTGAGGAAAGGCCAAACTGTCTCTCCTCCTATTTCCAAGGAAGTCCAAAAGTTACGCGTACGACCTAAATTTGCCTCCTTGGCTGGAAACCTCCTCCTCTTCGCAGAAAAGGCAGAAAAAGCAGAAAATCAGCAATACAAACACCACAACAGAGAAGTAGTTACTGCTATATCTGAATAATAATAAGAATAGTAAACGAAAGTATGGCTGCACGAACAACAACAAGCGGCGACAGTAAGAATAGCAACAGCAGCGCAAAGAAAAGATTAATAAACGGGTACCTGTTAATATACAACTTGATACAATCGCTCGGATGGACCGCGGTTTTAGCGAGCGCACTCAGAGCAGTTTTGTTGCCCTCGACGAATGAACTCAATTGGCAGGAAAGATTGACGACGGTGTACGACTACTCGTCGATATTCGTGAAACTGTTCCAAGTTTTGGCTCTTCTCGAAACTTTGCACGCCGTGGTGGGTTTTGTTCGATCGCCGGTACTTCCGAGCGTCCTGCAATGGATGGGTAGAACGCACGTTTTAATGTGCATTACGGATTCTATCATTCCTTTGCAAAAAACAACCGCCGCGGGGGTGTTGATTTTATGTTGGGCTATAATTGATTGCGTGAGGTACCCATGCTACGCGTTGGGGATTTTAAATGCCACCCCAAATTGGCTCTTGTATTTACGGTACACGCTTTTCATCCCGTTGTATCCGTTAGGGGCAGCCTCGGAAATGAAACTGATGTACGACTCCATCGGATTCGTCAAAAGAGTGGAGATGTATTACGTGCACATGCCAAACGTTTTGAACTTTGCGTTTGATTATTCGTGGTTTTTATATCTCGTACTAATGGGGTACCCTTTCATGTTCGCGCAGCTGTATTTTTACATGTTCCATCAGAGACGACGGAAATTAAAGACTAAGAAAGCGTAATTTATCACTGTGTGTACTTTTTTTTTAGCGTTGTCGTTTAATGTCAACCTGTATCTTACAACATTTCTAACACTACATCTATCATTTTATCTATACATCTATTCCTCTACTACTTTTATCGTCCTCCCGCTCTGTTGGTGCGTTTCAACATTCGAAGCTTTTGCGTGATTCGATCCTTCACGGAACCTTTCTTTCGTTTTTTTGTTTCCTTATACTCGCGTACTTCCTCCTCTTGAAGTTGCGTCGCCAACCTTTCTTGCTCCAAAATTTGTTCCGCATTTTCCTCGCAAATGCCCAATTCCGCTCTAGTTCCGGCAATCGCGAGCATTTCTTCGTTGTGATCTCGAACTTGTTGCGCTACGACTGTTTTCGCAGCTCTTTCGACCGCAAGAGCCGAGGCGTTTTGCCTCTTCGGAGGAGGCCGGTACGCTCGTCTCCTTCGCTGATGCGCTCTTTCTAGCAGTTCGTTTATGTTAGAAGATCGACGCAAAGCATTTTCCCCTTGTAGTGAGGGCATTAATCCCGATTGAACGATTGGAATTTCTTCGTCCTTGTTGTCTTCTTCTTCTTCACCGCCATTTTCATTACCTGCAACCTGTTTCAACTTTTTTCTCTTTTCGAGTGGTATTAAGTTCAACGCATCGCAACGCTCAATGATATCAACAATCTTCTTTTTTACCTCACCAAGTTTGTTGATACATCTTGCCCGTTCATCTTGCAAAGAATGATTTGTAAAGCGACCGAGAAATGCCAAGTGAGACGAAAACTTTGGTAATAGCTGGAGCCGAGCGGAAACGTAAAATCCTCTCAAGTCTTCCAATACAGCCGAGTTGTCTTCTGTCTCGCACAAGTAAACTCCGCTATCATTATTATCATTATTTTCCTCCTTTTTCTTAGAAGCTGAAGGATCATTTTTCTCCCCATCGAGTTTTGTTTGCCCGTCGTCTTCTACATCTTCCCATTCTATTTCTTCTTCGTCTTCTTCGTTTTCAAGTTTATTGTTTCCTTTCCCGGCCGGAGCACTGAATAAGATTTCAAAGCACGCTCTGGCACCAAAGACAACCTCGTGAGAATCTTCCACCAGCGATGGTACGTCATTTTTCACCTCTTCCCATTTTTGTAACAAGCGTTCTTGCACTTCTCGTTCTCTTCGCGCTTCTTCCTCCTTTGCCTTTTTTGCTTTCACTTCAGGGGCCTCGTCTCCAAGATTTTCCGTCACAAACCTCTTCGCAATCTCAATCTGTGGGAACTGCGCGCCGAATTTTACTCCCCATTTCTCTAATGTTTCGTATCCAATCTGACGGAGCGTCTCTTTCTTTGCTTTGTCGTTCCCTGGTAAGTTGGATTCGCTCAACATGGCGCTTCGTTTCGATCCGTTTCTACCACACGTCCCAACGCCTAAACCGAAGCGAAGGAACTCGTTCAGTCTTTCCATGGTGAGTTCTCGAAAGAGTTTCGATTGCACGCTGAGCTTTCGTATGATCCCACAAGTTTTCATTCTCGTCTCGATGTTCCTCTTATCTCGTAAATACGTCTCAAACATCAAGTCGTGTGAGTGCTTTAATACTCTCTCGTCCGAGTGTTTCAAAGTTCTCTTGAGAATTAAAAACTTCTCGTCCGAGGAGACGAGCTCGTCTATGTTTGACGCGGATATCAAAAGTTGATTCTCGTTGCTGTTGTTGTTGTCATTAGCGCTCGTCGAATATCGACAGGCTGCCCGCACTTGTTTCGTGACGACTGGAAACAAATCTTCTTCTTGTTCTTCGTGGTGGTGGCTGTGTCCACCCATCGTCGTCAAAAACTACCTCTGTGTGTCTGTCTGTCGCCGGCAACACTTGTTCACCAGGCTACGCTTTTCCACTCTCTCACTCTTTCTCTCTCTCTCTCTCTTTTCCACGCTACTATTCGCTCTTACTCCTCCGTCTTCTCTTTCTCTCGTTGCTATCTTACGTTCATGGTAGTGCACGTGCTGCTTGTGTTTGTTTGATTTGATTGTGTGCCCAAGCGGTTGCCTTTCCTTTTTTTTCCCGCGCACAGCAGTGGTTTTACACGACCCCCGTGGTCCCCCGCCGTGCCTATATGGTACCATACGAAAATATCTTCGCCCGACGAAGCGCTCTTTTTTGCATCTCGAAGGAGATCTTCCTTGTTTCCTCCAAAAAAATAACAACTTTCACACACAGCCCCCAGCAAATATTCTCTCTGTGCTCTCTGTGGGCACGCGTCAAAAGAAGAAAGAGCGCGCGCGCGCGTGTGTGTGTGTTATTATTACCATCGCACTGGATTTTACCGCCGAGCTAGAACGCGAGGATTTGGTGTAGACTTTCTGCGCGAGGAGTTGATTTGAACCGATATTTTTTCTCTCTCGCTTGCTGCGTGAAAGAAAATCTGCACCCCTCGGCGCGTTTTTGAATTGCACCGTCATCAGCGATCGCTTTTTTTTTTAACAACGAGAACACACAGAGATGTTTACCGCCTCTGCTGCTGCTGCGAGGACATTCGTCGCCGCATCGTCCTCAACCCTTCAACAACATCACCAGAGAAGAAGAAACGCGACGATGAACGCTGCCTCCACCTCTTCTTCCTTCTCTCTTCAAAAAGCAACAACGACCAGAGGACGAAGAACGATGACAGAAGATGGGATTGTTTTTAGATATCAACACCATCGACAAATATATAAAAGAAAAAACCGAGTCGTGATCGCCAGAAGCGAAATGGGCGAAGGCGGGGATAAATCTCCTGCCGGATCTTCCACTCCGTACGATTACGAAGGCGCTCTGTTATTTCTCGGCTTAAAACCGGAGGCAACTTCGGAGGAAATCGTGAAAGCGAAGAACGACGTTTTGGCGCAGTTTCCAGACGACGAAGAGAAGAGACAGCAGGTGGACGCGGCGTACGATGTTTTGCTCTTGAGATCGTTCTCGAGGCGAACGAGTGGACAAGTCGTAGACGAGAAGGTGAAATACGCAGACGTCTTAACGCCGATTCAAGAGATTAAAAGAAACATTCCGCAAGGCGTGAAGGATGCTTCGAGTGCGCTTCCGGGTATGCCAGTGTTTGAAGTTGGATCCAAAGATATTTTGACGCAGTCCGGCGTCGTGTTTGGCGCTTTGTCACTTTGGGTATTGGCCCAAGGCGTTTCCAACCCACCTGGATTTGATAACCCACCAGGTTTACAAACAGCCATCGCGGTGTGTGCGTCGATTTTCTTGATGAACAAAAGAAACGTCGTCCTTTCGAGAGCTGTTGGTATCACCGTGGCAATGCTCACCCTCGGCTGCCTCGTCGGCGGCGGGGTTGAAAATATCTTGAGAGTTGATATTGTTCCGTTAGGTGGTCTTTCCAGTCCGTCTGCTGTTGTCACGGAGTTTGGCATCCTCGCCCTGTTCGTCGCGGCGAGTTCTTTGTATTAAATTAAAGCAAAAAGCTTTCGTATTATATAATAATAAAAAATAAGAAGCTTTTTCTTCTGTCTGAGAAGAAGAAGAAGAGAGAGAAGAGAGGAGAGCGCAATACCATATATTAATATCAATAAAAATACACAGCTTAATACTACACATTCATTATTACAACATCTACAATCAATTAGAAACAGACGTAATCAATCTCAACGTCTCGGAGAGGCGCAACCTCGATCGAGTTCCGAACGTGTTCGTTCAACACCTCCAACCGTTCCTCGAAGTCTCTCTCGTCCTTCATCGAACACGGGTCAGGATTGAACCGAACTACTTTCAAAGGTATGTTGAAATAATCTCTTAACTGCTCTAAGCGATCGTCTTCACCGTCTCGCTCGTACTTTTTGTGCTGAAACTCGTCAACCTCGACAATCATCGCCCAGTCGTTGACCTCGATGACAATATCGGGTTTGATCGACCCGAGTCTCCCTAGTCGATGGTTGAATCGCATATCTAACTCGCTAAAGTTCTCTCGTAAGGATTCAAAGACTAACTTTTGCTTCTCCTCATACGCTGGCGCGGCCCTTCCCATCCACGAAACAGATACTCTCCCGGCTAACTCGTCCACGTTTTTCGGGCCGTTTCGATACCATGTCTTCAAAGGCTCAAACTCGAAACCGAGGGTGGTTAAAGCCTCCTCTCTGTCGGGCTTTAACGTTCCATTTCGATGGTTTTTACGTTGAGTGGCGACCCAATAACCCAGCGGACGGTTTAATCGGTACGTGGCTGGAACGTTACAGTGTCCGTGTTCGCTTTGAAACTGTCTCAGTTCGGTGAAACGCGTATCCCAGGAGACACGTCTTCCCCCATTTTCCTTCGGATTCACATACTCCTCGAAACCGTTGTCGATTAATAATTGCCTCTTTTCCACACTTTTAGTACTTCTCTGCGCGTTTAGCCACCGTTTCAGCTTGATCGGGAGTTGGTTTTTCGTCTCATCGCCGTTGATCTCTTTAAACAAGATGAGTTCTTCGAAAGTTTGCTCCCACGATTGTTTCGGTCGTTGCTTCTGTTTTTTTCTTTTCGTACCGTCTTTCGACGACCTCCTAACATCGAACATTCCCAACGCGTTCAAAGCTTCGTACTTTTCCGGCGTGAGCTTATCTTCTCGAGCGAGTTTTCGCTGGTAGGTAATCCAACGAGCCAACGGTACTTTATTATCGGTTTTCTTGATGGTTAGCGAACCGTTGTTTGCCAGTTTCCACTCTAAAGCTTCCGTGTACTTCTCCATCCACAAATCGGTCAACTTTGGCGTGTCTCGTTTCATCTCTACTTTCGTCAGTTCCTCCAAACACGCCAATGAAAACACCGCGCTGTTCTCAAAGCCTCCGCTTTTCGAAGAGGAGGACCGTTTCACAGAACGTTTATTGTTCTTACTATTGCACTGTGTTACAACGGCATTCCTCTTGATCGAACCGTCGGAGTTGGATCCCCAAGGATTCAATACCTGAGAACGTCCTCCCGCAACGGAGAAAGAACGATACAAAAATGTCGTTCGCGACAGAGGGTGAATCAGAGCAGAGGTGAACGACATGTGCGCGTATGGTTTATTTTGCTCTTAGGTCGATTGACTTATCATAATCATCTTTCTACTTTCTCTCGTTTTGTTTGTTACAAGTTCTTGTACGGGATTTTTGGCGGGATGAAGGAAGAGAAAAAGGAGAAAAACAGGGGAGGGGGAAAAGCCCAAACCTAAGAATACTAGATTCGAAGCTTTTTATTCCTTGGCGAAATTCCCAAAACAAACTGATTTATGGCTTCAAAATATAATTTCGTACTTTTTGAATTATTATGATGAGCAAAATTTACCTTTTTCCATCTTTAAAGTTAATTAATTTAAATTTTAAAAAAAATTATATTTATTTTATTTACATATCAAAAACTCATATTCCCGATATCTTACGTCAATCATATATTTGATGATAATTAAAGATAATTTATTTGGTTTATTTCATTTTTAATGCATATTAATGGTCAAAACGATTCAATTTGGGGATATGCAAAGTAAAAATAAAAAGAATTTTTTATTCGAAAATTCGGAATTAATGCATTATTTTTTTATTCTTTTGAGATAATCTGTAATTCGCCTGATCTTCAAATGAATGAATAATTGCGACTTAGCTTCAAAAGTAAGGGATGAATTACAAATTGTTCGTAGGAATTATTGCAATTCATTTGTAAAAAATTCCAATTTTTTTATAACTGTTTCTTCACTTTCATGTTTCGTCGTTTCAAACAACTAAAAGTATGCTTAGTATGCAATGATAGAACGCGCAGTAATGCGCTTGCATCGTCTTCTTCCTTTTCTTCGTCAACGAAAGAGAGCGTTGCGCGTTCGCTTTTCGCACACGTCAACGGAAAGGAGGACCGTTTGAACAGAACGTTCGAGAATGCGGAGCACAACCTCTTTCTTCGAATTCCGCCTCGCCGGTGCATCGCTATGAAAGCGCTCTATCCGCGCGACTTGCTCGTGAGATTTGTCCTCGCGAGGGAAGAAAAAGAAAGTGATGCGGGTGGTACAAAGCCAACATCGTTGTCGACGACGTGGTGGGTTGTTCCGGATGTTTACGAGAAAAGTTTGGACAAGAAAGGAAAGGCGTGCTACGTTTCCTCTTCCTCAGTGGCTCTGGAAGTTGCCGTGAAATCAAATGCGTTTCGACACGCGTTTCCAAACAAGAACATCAAATTTCCCGTGGACCTTATTGATGTCGTCAGAAAAGGATTGAAACAACACGCCCTGTCGGCATTCGTGAACGCCGTGGAGAAAGCGACTGATGTGGTCGATACAGCATGGGAGGAGGACACAAACGACCTGGGACGGAATCAGCGAAAAGGAAACGCAGCAGAGACGAGCACGTCATCGGTGTTTGACAGAATAAGAGCGGAAATAGACGCGTTCGATAGCATTAGGAACGATATCCGCGAATATAGAATAGTAGTTGTGCCGAAAATGAACGAAAATGATAGGAATAGAAAAAGCGAGAAAAAATATGGAATCATCGTTTGCGATTTGTTCACTCCGCAGGACCTTCTGGGTGCTCTCCAAGGTGCTTCACACGAAGATTGCGAGAGCAGTGGTAATAGTGGTAGTAATAGTATCATCGGAAAGATAAAGGAACGATTACAATCAAACAAAGAAAACGAGAACATCGACCAGAAGTTTCTGACACTAAAAGGAGTACCGAACAAGGATTCATTTGCTTTGCAGGTATCGCTCCTCCGGTATTCCGGCTTTCTGTGATAGAGTTGTTTGTAACAATAAAAACCACGGTAGTATTTTTAAATTTCATACGAGTGCCAACGAGAGGAACTAGAATTCGAGGAAGAAGACTTAGAAGAGGAAGCAGAACCAGGAGTTCGTCTAAAACTCGAATGACTCGCCGTCGTCGTTTTCCTTCTCTGCTCTCTCCACCATTTTTCGCGCTCGGTATCGTCGCACAAAACTCTCGAAGCTTCTGAGACGAGTTTAAAGAGCTTGGTGCTTATTGGTGCCGGATTTTTGTCTGGGTGATGCACCAGCGCGAGTTTTTTATACGCCTTCTTTACTTCGCTCGTTGTTGTTGCAGAGCTGAAATCTTTCAATCCGAGAAGCTTATACCAATTTGGTTGGAGCGCTCTCTTCTTTTCAACCTCCCTTCTATTCCAGTTGGCCACATTCCTCTCCTCGTTATCCAACGGAAGTTCGAGAAGGCTATCGTATGCCTCGATAGCTTCTTTGTGCATGTCCAATTCGCTATAAAGAGTTGCCAAACGAGAGCGAGCCTTGGCAAATGTCGGAGCAAGTGAAATAGCTACAGAAGCTGAAGATAATGCGTCGACATACCTTTCCAGCGCTTGTTCGCACGCGCATATGTTGGACAAGAATATTGCCTGGAGCACGGGCGAATCTGCCGCACATGACTCCAACGCTTCTCTGTAAACACCCATGGCTTCTTCGTATTGTCCCTCCTTGAATAAAACTTTACCTCTTTCTCGAGAAGACTGCGCATTCACGGCTTGTTCAACGAGGAGTATAAGCTTTTTCCTGTCGGGAATGCACGCATCCAACGAAGACGGCGATGATGAGGAAGCACCCGTGGTCACCGGTAACGCTGCCTCGATACAGGCACTCAAATATCCGAGATCGAAACATATTCGCGCCTCCAAAGCGCGTCTTCTCGGATCATCCGAAGGTTCGTTACTTTCTAAAAGTAAACGCGCCTCGTCGTATCTACCCGCAAATCTCATCGCTTCGGCTTTCAAAGTGATGAGCATCGGTATTTTGGGCGCTATTTGCGTAACTTTGTTCAATTTCTCCAATGCCTCTTTGCTTACTCTTTTACCTTCGTTTTCATCTGTGACGTCTCTCTCCTCCTCGTAACGCTTTAAAACCTGCCCAACTTCATTAACTATTTTTTCTGAACCTTTGATATCTTCATGTATTTCGTTTGCTTCGTTTTTGATGACGGTATCGATATTCTCTCGAGTTAAAACATCACTCGCTTCTTGGAAAGCAGCTTCGAAATCTCCAAGCAACAACAGACATCGCGCATATCGTAACTGAATTTTTACGTTTCCAGGATGGATCTTTAAAGCAACGCAACAGTCTTCGGCGGCTTTTAACGGGTGTCCAAGCATCATATGAGTAGCCGCACGATTTGAATGTAAACCACCTTTGATTTTTTGAATCTCATCAGTGACATCCGAGAGATCACTCGCATCTTTCAACGCAACAGTATAAAGGCGCAAAGCTTCGGCGTAGTCGGCACGTTTATAAGCATCATTTCCAGAAGACTTATCACGTTCGATGCACGCGCGGAGAAGCATCTCTTGTTGTTCGTGTGCACTTTGTAAATCGTCCACTGAGGCTGTCGAAGACAAGACAATCCTCGCAATGTATTTTCTAGCGCTATTCAAATTTGAAAGTGATAACGCACATGTTGCCGCTTGCGAGAGCGCTTTGATATTCTCCTCGTCCACGTTTAGCACGTCCAGACACTCTTGCAAAGCGTCGCTATCTCTTCCAAGCGCCATCAATACTGCAGCTCTATTTGTTCGCAACGTCAGATGGTTTTTATCAATCAACGCCATCCCGCTTGATTCTAAAAGTAAAATAGCTTCGGTGTAGTATCCTTCCGCACTGCTGAGATCACCCGCGGCGTACGATTTGTTACCTTTCAATCTGAATTTTTCGGCACGTTTCATAGCCTTGTCTTGCTTTTGTTTGAGCATTTGATCGGAGAGTTTTTCTGCAACACTTTTCCTTTCCTCCTCAATCGCGCATTCCAACTCTTTCACTTCTTCCCAAGCTCGATTGCACTGTTTTCTGTACATATCTCGCGTCTTCTCCGCTTCTTCTAAAACGAGCGCCGCTTCGCTTACTTTTTCTTCGCTCGCAGAAAGTTTCAGCTCTAAATCGACGTGTTTTAACTCGTATCGTCTTAATTTCATCTCCAACTCGCGGTTCACTTGTGGGAGTTTTGCGTCGAGATTCTCCTCCTCGTCGAGACTGCTCGTGCTGCAACATTCTTCGTCATCCTCGCTCCCGTCCCTAAACGTAGAGGGTGATCTACATAACTCGGTGAGAACTTCACTTTCTTCATCATCACTCCATCGCGACGACGTTCTTTCTTGTTTTTCGTCTTTGTACCGATCGACAATAACGGAACGTCGTCGTCTCCGTTGGTGTTCACGGTTGTTCACCTCCGTCTGTCTCGCCGCGCTGCCTCTCTCGAACACATCTTCTTCTCCTTCGTGTTCGACGTCGTCGCTGTTGATGGTCTTGTTGTTACTATCGAAGATGCGTTCTTCGTGGTGAAAATTTGCGGGAGAAGAAGAAGAAGAAGAAGAAGAAGAGCCTTCGTCTTTTTCGTAATGTTTTCCTCTCGGTATTTTTGAATAATTTTTCTCCTCCACCCCCTCTTTCTTCTTTTGCGTCGTCTCTCCTAGTCTTCGTTCTCTGGGCGTCCCCCTCTTCCGCCCCGTTTTCGCGGCCGTATCGTTCTCCGAGAATATCAACTCTTTCGCCAGTTCTCGCTGTAGCTCCCACAATCGTTCCGCGTTCGTCGCGGCGCTGGTGGTCGATGCCGGTGAACTTCTTCTCCTCGCCGTCGCTTCCTCGTCCAAGTGTTGACGATGATTTTTCTTTGCCGTTGGGGGCGTCATTTCCGAAGAAACGTGAAAACGGTTCGTCTCCTCCTCTTTGTTGGCAGTCGTTGGATTGTTATTATTGTGGACGGTTCGAGTTGTTTGCGGCGGCGTTCTCGTCCGCCGGTTCCCGAATAGCATCATGTTGTATTTGTTTGTGTTCGCGTGTATAATTTACCTAACCTCTGAATGTGAACATAAAATATATCTATGCGGCCTGCGTGCGCGCGCGCGCGTAAAAATGTGAACTCTCGTACAAAATCTCTTTTTTTTTGAGCACTTTTCTTTTTCGTTGGAAGTTGACTTTTTCTGTTTTTCTGTTTTTGGCTCGCGTTTGACGCGCTCCCCTCTCTCTCTCGAAAGCGCCTTCTTCCATTCCGGGTGGTAACAAACGCAAGCAACCCTCCGCATTTTAATACACACGAGCATAATATATATACACACACATAAAGAGAGAGAGAGAGAGAGAGAGGAAAAGAGGAAAAGAGGAAAAGAAGAGAGATGCCACCGAGTAAGAAGAAAAAACAGAAAGCGCCCCCAGGGACTGCCGCTGCCAAGGAGAAGAAGAGTCTTAAAAAAACAACGACGGCGCCGAAAAAATCGACTAAGAAGGCAAAAATGGGGAACACCGATTCGGAATCAGACGAAGAGGACGAGGACGAGGAAGAAGACGAGGATGAATCCGACGTCGACGGCGAGGACGACGATGACGCGTTCATAGACGTTGAAATTGAATTTGTCACCCCGAAAGAGGAACACTTCGTAAACTTGAAATCCTATTTGACATCCTATTGCGACGGGAGTCAATACAACGTTTCTGAGTTGGTCGATATGATATTGAAGCAAGACGAGGTCGGTTCAGTGATTGCCTCTCGTGTAAGCGCGGAAGAAGAGGAAGATCCTTTGGGCGTCATGACGGTGATCAGTTTGGATAAAGCGAAAGAGTTCAAGTGTTTGGATGAAATCAAAGCGCACATTGTGAAAAAGGCGCCGAAAGAGGAAGCAAAGTTGGTTCGAGACGCTCTGAACGCCAAGAAAACTGGTTTGATTCTTTCCGAAAGATTGGTCAACGTGCCGCAAGATGTCGGTGGACCGTTGGTAAAACAATTGTTCGATGAAATCAAATGGGCCGTGAAGGATGAAAAGAAGAAGGAGTTTGATTTTGATCAGTATGTATTAGTATCGCGCTGTTTTTTGGATACGTTCACGCTCCCGCCATCCGCAACCACCGGCGGCGGAAAGAAAAATAACAACAATAAACGAAAGAAGGAAGAAAAAGAAGAAGTTACCGAGTTAGTATTTCCAAATTTGGAAGATGAGATATTTTACGAAATGTCGCAGTGGAGTTTCATGTGGGAAGCTGGCGGCGAGGACAAGCCGCAGGAGTTTGAAGACTCGAAGCCGATGCGGATGTGTATGCTCATAGATGTGAAGGACGTGGGAACAATCTGTGAGGACGTCCAACAAATGTTTTTAGCTCTTAGCGCCGAGGATAACAATTAGAAGAAAGAATTTCGACGGTTTTTAATCATAATGATGTATGATGCGTCGTGCCGTCATCACATAAACCTTAAGTCACCTAGGTAGATACAAATTTCCTCACTAAAACGAAAGCCAGCTTTGCGCCAGAATTAACATAATAAGAATGGGTGTTCCTAACCAGAGATACAGCATCTCCGCGCAATCCGCTGCAAACTGGTGCGCGTTGTGTAAATGTTTCGTCCAACCATCGCAGAAGCGAACGCACGAACGTTCACAAAAACATAAAGACGCCATAGACAGGAAGATGAAGGACATCGCGAATAAGACGGCGAAGAAAAAGTCAGACGAAGATAGTTTGAAGAGACAGATTCAAGACATAGAGAATCAGGCGATGCACGCGTTTGCGGAGAAGGATATTGGAGGAGCTAATGCGAGCCGACCGATGGGAAATCATGAACGAGCGCGAGTGCAAGGAGAATATCAAAGGAAAGCTTTAGAGGAAGAGATTACGGTTGAATTGAGAGCGAAAGAGGAGTTGGAGTTCAGAATGAAACAAAAATACGGAGACTGGGTTTGGGACGAGCGCACGAAGTATTACTGGCACGGGATGAGTTCAACATACTTTGATCCGAAGAGTAGAATGTTTTTTGACAACATAGCTAAGAAATGGTCGAAGAACTGTCCGGAAAATGCACCTTCGGTACCAACGCCCTCGGTACACCAGATGGCAAGTGCGCAACCGGTTGGCGTTTCTTCGGCGGCAGCGAAAGGTCAAACAAAACCTATACATAGTAATCACAACAACGATAACAATAGCGACAACAACGATGCATACAGCGCGGCACAAAAGGCGGGAGCGGCTGCTATTGCAGCGGCAGGATTATCGCAGAAAGTCGCTCCCGTGGGAGTGATGTCTCAAACAGCGAAAAAACTAAAACCGACTTCAGTCGAGGAAGCATTTGAACTGAAGAAGAAACAAAACAAAATGCACATAAACATAACTACGAGCAATTTCAACTTAGGTTACGGATCAAACCATCCCGCATACGAGGCAGCAAAAGCAAAAACAAACGCTGGGCGAAAGAGAGCGTACGAAGCTGCTGGGGGTGCACTTTACAATGCGCGTTCCAAAGATGTGAAGGATGCGAGTGATACCGGAGGAGGAGCAACGCCGAAGAAAAAGAAGAAAGCCACTGGTGTGAATGCAGAGGAGCAAAGAGCGTTGGATGCTCGCGAGGCTGCTCGAGCGCGATTAGAGGCGAGATCGAAGAAAGCTTTTGGGTTGATGTAGTCGTAGTTTAGCCATCATTGTCATTACAAACGCAACGGAAAGCAGAAATATGGCAGTTTCCAAGAACCTCCACCTCCATCTCACCTCGTTGTATTTCATCCTTTGAAAAAATACGCGATAACACGGTATAAAAAAAATGAGCGCGCGCACCTGTATCTTCGTGATTGGTTTGCGTGGCAACGTATACACCGAAGCGGCCATTCGGTGGAGTAACATCAATTTTATTCAATCTGCGGATCGAATCATTTTCTTGCACGTTATGAAACCGTCTCGAGACATTTCTTTAGTGGCATATCAATGTCCTATCGTTCTAAATCTCGATCACAGAAAGGTAGAAGTTGCGGACCTCGTAACTCCGGCAATGGAACATGGATCTGAGCGAAAGTTTGAAGTGTGCATCATTGAAACGTCGCAAGATATTGGCTCGGCTGTGCTTCAATTTCTCGCTACGGAACTGATGACTGATATCGATTATTCGACAACCTTTCTTATTCTTGGTCGAATAAACGGAGCACTCGATGGAAGCCCAAGCAAGAAACAAGCTTTGACAGACTATATGGCACGATACTGTCCGATTTCAACTATCTTGGTGGATATGAAAGTATATCCAAACCTAAGCGCGCTCGCCACTGATTCGGTTTCAAGTGCTTATCTTGGTTTATCAGACCTTGAAGAAAATCGAACCGTAATATTAGTGATTGATATTTCATCGAAAGAAAGTGTTTTCGAAGATGTCGCGATCGTGGAATACGCTCTCAAATATATTCTGCGTCGAACAGACTGTGTTAGGTTGATCACGTTCTTTCGTTGCATGTCGGAGTTTAATCGGAAATTATCGGATATTTCTACTTGCGAAGAAAAGCTTAAAAGCTTTCTTGTCGAAAGACCGGGAGAGACTGCACCGCTCGCATCTTTGATTTTACGTCTCACCACTGAAAATGGCAATATCACGACAATAAATAAACAGCGACGCGAGCAAATATCAGACGCAGTCAATCAATTCGAAGCAGACTTTGTGTGCCTTCGCGAGCTTGGCGATAGCAGAGAGAGCAAGTCGTTATCATATTTTCAGAGAATACGAAGGTATTGGAAGGGGACACACACGTACCAGTCGGTGGAAGCACTAAACTTCAACGCACCAATTCTTCTCGTACGCAATCACGTTCTTTCAAGACTGAAGAACCAAAGCAACCACTAAAGCAACAGTTACATTTATAGTGAACTAAATAACGATTAGATATATATTCGCAGTTTTTTCAATATAGTAAAGAAGAATAAGTGCGTCACAATCATCGAAGTCATTTATTTGGTAGAGAATATTTGTAAAGGAAATCATCATAGAAGTCGTGTTAGATGGGGGAAACGTAAAATTCACGACAAGACCACTGCATCACCCATCAATCGCGCATCCAAATTTCGTTTTCGTTTTTGTGTTTCTTCTTCACTACATCTTGTGCTTTGTGTATTTCATCTGCTATTTTCAAACCGTTAACTTTGCTATCAAATTCGCAACTTCATCCGCTTCGTCTTCATCTGGTTCTCCCTCAGGGTCGTTATCTTCGAGGGACTGCAACACAGAATCTAATCCTGCGTCTGCAAATACTTTCTGAATGCCTTCAATAGCGTCTTCTTGAATCCAGTTCTGATCCAAGTTAACTTTCTTGATGGTTGATTTCAGACTAGTCGTGGCTAATTTCAATACCGCTTCTGCACCAGACTTAGAAATTTCGTTGCACGAGACGTCCAGCTCTTCCAGCTTCGCACCGGAGGTTTGCAGAGCGACGCATATTTTTGCCACGCCGGCATCTCCTAACTCGTTATCCGTGACTTTCAAGACTTTCAATTTCTTCATCTTTGCGATGCCTTCGGCGACAGAATCTACGCCTTCTCTAAGGATGTCGTTCGCAGATAAAATCAACGTTTCGAGGTCAGGACAATGTTCGGCGACAACTTGGGCAACCTTTCCAGTGACTTCCTCGCCAAGTGCCGTCGCCTCAAGATTCAAATATTCCAGTTTGGAGTGCTTCTTAAAAACTTCAAGAAACGCCTCCCCGCCTTCTTCGTTAACGTTGTTGTCGGTGAGGTTTAATTTCTTCAACGAGCTTCCGTGTAACAAAGCCCTTGCAAGCATCAGCGCCCCTTCGCTCGTGAATCTCGATCCTGCCATCTTGAAATCTTCTATTCTCGTGGCTTTTTCTAAAACAGCCGCGACGTGGACCGTTCCTTCATCCCCGGTCATGTTCTTATCCAAGTGGTATTTTTTCAGTGTTGCCGGCGAGGCTAACAACTCCGAAATCGCTCTCGCAGCTTGTTCAGAAATGCCATTGTTTAAGAATGAAATCCCTTCTAAAGTTGATTGAGATTGCAAAAGTTTCGCGCAAGCGCGGACGCCTTTTTCACCGAAGGCGTTGTCCGATAAATCAACCTCCTTTAGCTTACACGCGGAGAGACCTTCGCACATGATTTCCATCGCCTTCAAAGCTTCAACCTCTGGTCTTCCTGCAATCGTATCAGCTAAATCAACGACTTCTAAAGTATCTTTCAAGTTTTCAAACGCTCTCTTTGCAACTTTAGCGGCATCGATGCCCCAACTCTTCGTCGATAATCGCACAAACTTGAACGAGGCATTTGGTTGCAACAACGGCGCGAGCACTTCTTCTGCTCTCGGACCGGTGTAAAACTCTCTGTCCGCGGAATCCAGTGCGACATCAAAATGATCCTTGTCTTGCACCGCTTTTGAAGCCATCACCTCCGAGGTGGCCGCCGCGCCGCCTTTACCGCTAGCGCTATCGGCGCGTCTCAAGCACTCCTCCCTCATCAACTCCGCCGCTTTGGAGATGTACAAAGACATGGACTCCTTTATCGGTCGATCCCCAGAAACACCTTCTTTGTGATGGACTTCAACCGTCGTCGTCGATGCGACGTCAGCCACGCCGAATGCTTTCTTCTCGATGTTTTCGCACACCTCTCGAGCGTTCGCTATGCTATCGCCAAAGCAGTGAAACCCAATCGCGCTCAAGTTATCGGTCATTCTATCGATCAAATCCTGTCTCTGTTCTTGCGAGATACGAAACACCATTTTTCTTCTTGTTCTTCTTCTTCAGATGATCTACGTGCGCGTGTTATATAAATACTCACGAGGTCTTATGTGTCGCTCGACGCTTTTCAACTTCTCTCAGGACTTTGTGTGCGCGTCAGGCACTTGGAAAGAGTGGAGTAGAAGTGAGTTTTGGAAAGCGAGGAAGAAAGAGTAGAGAACTTTTCTCGTTTTCTGGTTTTGGAAGCATGGATCGAAATTCAGGGTTGAGGCTTGAATTTGAGACGCTTTTTGAGCTTCGGAGAGAATAGGAGACGTTGCCTTTCTCTTTCCTCACTTTCCTTTTTTCCCCCTCGAGGGCAATACGAGTACTCATACAACGAATAATACGTATACACAGTATGCACTATAATCATCATTCTCATCCGGCGATGGGACCACCACCAACACATCTGTCCCAACCATCTCACCCGCAGCCAGCCTCTTCTTCTTCCTCCTCCTCTTCGCTCTCTGATTTATACTCTGTCGCTCGACGAATATCGTTCGAATTGCAGGAAGGATTAATTCGTTTAGAACGTTTAGAAGGGAAAGGGCACGGGGGAAACGCGATTTTACAAGAAGCTCGAGAGCAGAGGAACAAGTTACAAGAGATGACTCAAATATCCCAACAGATGGAATCGCAGTTCCGAGTGTTAATCGTAAAGGAGAATCCGTCGAAAAGAGACACGTGGAAAAGGAAAGTGAGTCAAATTTCCGAGGAGTGCGACCAGTATCGAGTAGCGTTGGACCGGTTCGGTTCGCGAGAATCGAGGAGAATACAAGAGGAACAAGAGAGAGAGGAGTTGCTTCGCAGAATGAACGGTGGAGGGAACATGAATAATGGAAGTGGAGACGTGACGTTGAATATGGGTTCGAGCTACGACGCCGAAGCTTCTGCGGGAATGTCCATGCGCCGAAGCGGTCAAATGGTGGACGACTTATTAGACTCTGGGGCGAGCATTTTAGGAAGTTTGCACGAACAAAAAGATAGATTGAAATCCGCGCGAAGAAAAGTGTTGAGCGTGCTAGATACCTTAGGCGTTTCTCAATCTGTGTTGAAAGTTATCGACAGACGGCAAAGAATGGATGCAATCATCGTTTATGGAGGAATGTTCTTCATCACCTTTTTCATATTCGTGTTTTGGTGGTTCACGCGGAGATAGACAAATAGAAAAGTGGTATTAGTTTATACATCTAGTCTCAAAGTAGTAGTGATTTCTTAGCTATGTTTAGCATGTTATGTAGTTTACAATGTGTATGCGCGATTCTAAACTAATGTGCTATTTTTACTTGTAATACACTTGGAAAAACTCTTCGATGTTCCACGTATAAGAGTTCGGCTCGAGAAGATTCTCAACTAACGCATCCTGTATCGAGTTTTTAATCCATACGTCAATCCCTGGGAACTCAGCGATGTTACCTATTCTGCCACTTACGCCTTCAGGGATGATTTTGAGTTTCGTCTCAGGCAAATCCGCGAATGATGTTTTCAGCAAACCTGCGTACGGTGGCCTATTGATGAGTAAAACACTTGAACGTAATAATAGATTGGTCGCATCGAGTTCGACGGCGAGTTTCAAAGGAATCTTCAACTGTGCGAGCTTCGAATGGATAGTCATGTTGAATGAAATATCAGAGAGCTCAACACCTAACTCCAACATAACGCCTTCAAAAACTTTCCTCGAGCGAAGGACCTTCACGTTTCGACAGCTCGGCGGTTTGTGATTCATTTCAAACGAAGCTAAATGAATAGAGTCGAGAACAGATGGCTTAGCGGTGGAAAGCTTGTCCGAGAGTAAGTTGCCAGCCAGTAAAGAAAGCCAATTTCGGAGGAAACCATCCCAACACGCCGCTATTGTCGAGTTTATCCATAAAACGTCCGCTACAGATTGTCCGTTGTTGAGGACGCTCGCTGATCCACTGGAAAGACTACCGCCTCGAGACGCCGTGTTTGCAGCGACAGTAGCTGCCGCAAATTGCAACTGCTCCAAGTCATCCTGAACTTTTGCTAATTTTGATTGCAGATCCAGCGCTTTTTTCTCCGCGAGAGCTCTCAAATTCTCTTCAGATCGCACTCGAGCGTAACAGACTAGGACGACGCAGAGTAACCAAAAGGTAAAACCCATCAACTTCACGAGTATGGCGGCTACGGTGACAAAAATCATAATATGAGCAGAGAGCGAGTGCGCTGCAAATCCCGGAACGAGCTCTGCAACCATAACGCTGTATTTTGTTGACGTTGCCGCCATGTTTGCGAAAGAGTCCTGAATGTTGGATACGAAAGAGAGCAATGCGAAAGACGACAAGTTCTTCTCTTTACGCAAGTGAGGAACTTTTGTCGCGTTCAGCTTCTTTTTCATCGGTTCTGTCTTTCCTCTTTCTACTTTCTTCACGTTTACCGTGACGTTCGGGGTTTGAATTGGTGCTGGTGACGTTCTGTGCTTGACTTGAACTTCTCCGATTTCTCCCCATGCTTGCCATTCGTCAACTTTTTCCCAACTTCCCATCGTCTCTAAAACCTCATCTTTCTTGTTGTTGTTGCTGCTGATATCATTATTCTTACTACCACCGTTACTTGCTACCGATTTATCGCTATTACTCGGGAGTTCCTTTGGTTTTGGAGCGACAACTTCAACCAACTCGTTCGCAAATTCGCTCAAATCTCGCAAGAAGACATTTTCATTCGTCTTATTAGTCGTTATATTCTTTTCTTGTTGCTGTTGGTAGTTGTTCTTGCTCACTTTTCTTCCTAAATCATCATACTTACGATCATCGTCATCGTAATCAAATCCTCGAAAGGTTTCAACATCCTTATTGCCATCTCTGTTAGCTCCCATCGTCGTCGTATTCTTTCCTGCCGATGAAGGCACCCCTCCGCCTAAGATTATTCGTTTCGTTTCGTTTCCATTCCTCTCACCGTTCTTTCCGTTCATCCCGTTCATCGTCTTTTTCACGGTTTTCAACGAGGGAGAAGGTGTGCTCGTGTTGTTCTTGCTCATCGTCGAGGTGGTAGTAGCACCAGTGAAGTGAGCGGAAGTCGTTGAAGAAGAGCTCTTCTTATTGGTATTTTTATTCAACTCCGCTCTGAGTTTCATCTTCAACATTGCAATCGTCGCGGAATCTTCCAAACTTACAACTATAGTTTCGCCCGTGTTTTCTACGTGGCAGATACATCTGGTAACCCACCATTCCATTTCATCGTTGTTATTGCCATTCTTTTTCTTCTCGAACGAAACGAATTCCACGTCGAACCCGTCGCTCTTCCCGAGAGAAACGTTAAATTCTAATGCGGAGTGCTCATAGTCGACGAGATCATTTTCGGCGCTTTTGTGTTGCTGTTTCAGCTTCTGAAGCGAAACATCGTCGCGAAGGAAAACCATGAACGCTTAATTAAATGCGCTTTGATCTCCTTCGCTCCCTCCTTCTTTGCTGTGCTGCTTTTATGGAGAGGTGCGAAATAAATCACCTATAGTCTGGTGTAGTCGACAAAAAACAAAATCACAGTCCTACACCGGGCTGCCGGGTACATACCTAAAAAAACTAGTTTTACTACATTAAAAACTTCATTCGCACCGAGGCTTTTTACTCTCTCTCATCTCGCTATCATCGTTATTTTTTACTTCGGCGCCTTTCGCTTTATCTGCTATTTGTTCTTCATTCGTCACTTTGTTGTTCTCACTCTTTTGCTGCGGTTGTTTCGCGTGTGTGCCGCTGAGAATGTACCCGCCACTGTTTGCCTCCGTGGTCATGACTGGGTGCGTTCTCCCTGGCAACACTTGATGATCCCTCAAAAATGGTTCAGAAATTGTCATTGAAACAGCCAGACCTCTTTTCCGTAAAATGTGCATGGTGTCGGCTAAAGGCTGAAGCGTCATGCTCCAGACGATGAAAGGCGTGGAGTTTGCGCAAAATTCCAACAGCTGCGGTAGGGTTGTTTTTGGATCCAACTGGGGATGCGCGAGTATTAAAGAGGTGAACTTTTCCTTCCTGATGAAATACTCCACGTCTACTCTTGTAGCTTTCATGAGCTTTTTCTTGCTCGGAATGCTATCGTTACCGTTACCATTGCTTTTGTTTTTTGCGTCGGCATCCTTTTCGGCTTTCCCATCTTCCTCTTCCTCTTTCAATTCCAAACCATTCTCTTGTTCCTCCTCCCATTTTCTTTTTGCTTTCGCCAACTCTCTCAAACTTGTCGTCATAATCACACTCCTCTCCTCGTCCGTCAAATTCATCTGTTTAATCGTTTCCATAGAACTCGGATGGTCGCCAACATACCCGGCGCAAGCGATACCTTTCCCTCCCATTCTCGTCGCCGCAGCTCCTACTATAACCCCTCCGCAATCCTCCACAATCAGCGGTTGCGAATTCGCCATCACGTTCCCTAAATTCATCATCAATCCTAATATATCAAACCTCAAGCTATTCGTAATTTGCGGTGACTTGTAAAAATACGCCTCGCAGACATACCTCGGCGACGGCCACCGCGCAATGATTTTCGTCAAATGCTTCTTCATTTTTTTCATCTTATACTTTTCCTGCGCGAACGCAGTTTTTTGGTTAAATGTAGCTGAATTTGCCACGAGCTCGTCTACGATGGCCTGTCCGGAGACTCCAGATTGCTGCATTCTCTGTATCTCTTTATCGCTCAACTTTTGCGCCTTGCCGTTCAAGTCGTCGTACGCTTTATTCGACCTCTCGTCTTCAACTGGAATTTGTGCCTTTATTTCATCCTCTTCCAACATTTCCACGCCGACGCGCTCTAATATCCCTTTCTGATCGACTTCAAATAAAGAACCAAACGGAACAGACTTCAAAAGTGGGTCTAATTTCACGTTCTTGTGTTTCCCGATCGCGCACGTTTTCTTCGGTTTCAAGTTCACAAACTGCCACCTGCTGTTGTTCATGTGCAGTAATACCACGTCGTTTTCTTTCATGATTTTCGACGGTGACGACGCAGAAAGAAGAAGATGGTCTGGGATTATCACCGGATGATCTTCATCCTCTCTCGCATTTATTGTTGGTGGTTCTTCTTCCGTCGTCATCTCCTAGCGTGCGTTTATGCGCGCGTGTGTCCCGACGCCGACAAAACGCAAAGAGAAACGTTGTGCGTGCTGCGAAGAAATGGCGGCAGCAGGGGCGGCAGAAGGCAAAAATCATTGTAAAAGCTGCACTCCTGAGTGAACACACACACGTCAAAAAAAAATTCACGAGCAGACGATTCTTCGTCATTATATTGAACGAGGAACCACTCTGAACGCAGGGGGAAAAAGGCACACGCGCAAAAGCGGTTGAGAGCACACACGACAGTCTTTTAAAGATCACATAGGTTACGGTTGAAGGGGAAGATAGTTAAGTTAAATTTAGATAGAGAAGAGAAGAGAGAGAGAGAGAGAGAGAAAGATGTTGAAAGCAGCGACTGATAATTTGAAAGGCAAAGCTGTGGATGGGAATGAATCGGCGAAGAAACGAGGTCCGTACGGCCCAAGGAAACCGAGAGACCCGAACGCGCCGCCTCCAAAACCGAAACAGCCAAAAGCGAGGAGAGATTTGATAACCGTAGTGCCCAGACCGATATTACGGAAAGGCGAGGAGGAGATGAACGAGAAAGAGTTGGAGAAAGGAGGAGGGAAAAAGATGACGGCAAAGATGAAGGCGAAAGAGAGAGCGGAAAAGAAAGCTGAGAGAGATAAAGACGGAGAAGAGCAAGAGTACGACGCCAGAGGTGGAATGGGTGCGAAGAGGAAACGCGGGATGTTTGCGAGAGATTTGAGATATATGATGTACGGTTTTGGCGACGTTCGGGACCCAAACAATGAGACCGTCGCTTTAGTCGAAGATTTAATGGTAGACTTCATCACCAACGTTGCGCATCAAGCCATGGAGTGCGCGGAAAGAAGAGGTGGCCGCTTTTCCAACGACGACTTGTTGTACGTGATTAGAAACGACGAGAAAAAATTGAGACGAGTCGAGGAGTTGATGGAAATGAACGAGTACTTGAAAGAGGCGAGGAAGAACTTTGACTTGGCAGATCCAACCGTTGTGGAGAAAACTGTTGACAAAGAGGAGGAATAATGCGCTCACATCATCATCATCATCATCGTCTATTATAGAATTACGAGAGAGATTCGTTTTAGATTTTTGTTTTGTAAAAATGTGTATCATCATTGTCATTCTCGCCGTTATTTCGGTGCGTTGTGATTTACTGTGTGTGGTTTCGTAAGTTTTGGTGTTTTGCTTTTTGTATTGTTGTGTGCACTAATAGTAAAACTGTCTTCCCCAGAAATTTGTTCCCTCGTTTCTCTCGCGCATACAGATTCAACGAGAGTTACACGCGACAAAGAGCACAGTTCGAGAAGAAATAAGAATAGTACTTGGAATAAAGTAGCTCTCGCTTCCCTCTTTGTTTCCTGTTTTGAACGACAGTGATTCCTTTTTGACACAAGAACCCACATCCATAAAATGCGGGGGGACGAAGAAATAGATTCTGTTGCCACGGGAGATGTGACCGCTAATACCGCGAATCACGCGAAGCAACAACCACAGGAACGACAACAACAACAACTAGAACAACAACAACAACAACACCAAGTAGATGAGAAAATCATGTCAGTGAAAGTCGCGGTGATGGTACGACCAATGCTTGAGGATGAACTTATGGACGGTAACGAAATTGCGATATTCGCGGACGAAGAAAACCAAAGCATATCCTGCGCAACATCCAACCACGCGTTCAAGTACGACCACGTTTATAACGGGGAAGATAAGAAGTCCGAGAAGAAACTATACGATAATTGCGTTAAACCTCTGGTTTCCGGTTTACTCAATGGTTTGAATGGTACGGTCTTGGCGTATGGGCAAACCGGAAGTGGGAAGACGTATACGATGGGAACGAGTGCTGGGGCTACATTTGGAGTCGTGCCCCGAGTTGTTCGAGCCTTGTTCGACGAAAAAGACAAAATCGCAGAGAGTGGAAGTACAGATACGATATCTATTCGTGTTGGTTTCGTAGAGATTCATAAGGAAGAGATTCGAGATTTACTCTCCTCATCGGCGGCAGACGGGAAGAAACTAGTGCATACTGTCATTACCTTGCGTGAAGATGCAAACGGAGCAATATGCTTAAATGGAGCGAGCGAAATTGAGGTAAAAGATGAGAACGATATGGCTGAACTGCTCTCGTCTGGGGCAAAAACGAGAGCAACCGGCTCGACAAACATGAACAAAACGTCGAGCCGGAGTCATGCAATTTTTACAATTTATCTCGAACGAAGGAGCACATCACCGGAGTCGTCGAGCGAAGTCACGCTGGCGAAGTTGCACTTGGTCGATCTCGCTGGGTCTGAAAGGCAAAAGCGAACAAAGGCAGAAGGAAAGAGGTTACAAGAAGGCATCGACATCAATAAAGGACTGTTAGCGCTTGGAAATGTGATTTCTGCTCTTGGGGATGATACGCGTCGAGCGGCAAATGGACACGTTCCATACCGAGACTCCAAGTTAACGCGAGTGCTGCAAGACTCGCTGGGAGGAAATTCCCAGACTGTTTTCATCGCTTGTGCATCTCCAGCAGATTCAAATACAGAAGAAACGCTCAATACTTTAAAATACGCAAACCGAGCTCGCAATATTAAAAATATGGTGCACGAGAATAAGCAGGAAGCATCGACGGCTGAACTTTCGCGGTGTAAAGCTCAACTTGCAGCGATGCGGTCACAAGTTATCGCCTTGACGCAAGCTTTGAATAAAGCAAAAGGTGGCGATGGAGAAGTTAAAGAAGACGAAGTAGTAGTAGTTTCTGATGAACTCGCCGGGAAACTCGCCGCGTCGGAACGAGAAGTTCGTAGATTAAAAGCAGAGCTCGCCTTCGCCGAGGAAGCTCAACAAGAAGCAGCAGAGAAAGAGTTGCGAGCAATTACGGAGAGAGATGCTTTAAGAGTAGCTTTAGAGAAAGCTGGAGGTGTCGATCCAACGACAGAGGGTGGTGAAAGCAAACAAGCCGAGGAGGATGATACCGGAATTTTCCGTGGTTACAACGCTACTATTCAAGCGCTACGAGCGGAAGTGAAGGTTTTGAGACGACAGGTAAAACGCAATTTGCAGAATGAAGAAGAAGAATGCAACACCGAATACATTTCAGAGTGTATCGACGACGAAGATGAGGACATTGACGACGACTACGACGAGGAGGAACAAAATCAAAACGAGCTTGACTCTGTCGAGAAGACTTTGCGGATGAAAGAGAAACGAATGTTAGAACTCGCAAAAAAAGCCGGTACAAACAGTAGCGCGGATGAGTTACGAAAGCGCTACGAAGAACTAGTGGAAGAAGTTGAAAATGAAAGAAAGTTGCTGGTGGAGGAGCGAGAGCGGGTACATCAAGCGATTTTGAAGGCAAAGTCTACCGGCGGTCAAGTTTTGCAAAAAAGAGTCGAAAAAGAGCAGGGTGGGAAGTTGAAAGAGTTAGAAATGAAGCTTCAAGGATTACAAAAGCAATTAAAATCTCATAAAGAGACGCTTCGGGCGAAAGAGCAATCTGATATGATGCAAAAACAGCTGAAAAACGATATTTTGCAACTGAAACGGTCTCGCGTCGAGTTGGTTCGAAAAATGGAAGAAAAGACAAAGGAGCGCATCGCAAAGCAACGAGAGACCGAAAAAGCGCTGATGCAGGCAAAGAAAGAAGGATTGAAAATGCAGCGCGAAGCTCAAAAGTTCAAGAACCAGTCCGAGAAGCAGTCGTTGGTATTAAAAAGACGAACAGAAGAAGCGCAGGCTGTGAAGAAAAAATTAAGTGACCTTCAGATGAAAGGAAGAATACAGTCTCACACCGCTTCCAGTTTAGCTAACGTCCGGTCACCGATTCGGAAAAATAACATGAATGCTCCTGCCAATGATTTAGCCAAAGCCGCATCATTGGTCGCTCGTCGTGAATGGGTCGATTCGGAGATTAAAACTGCGGCGACCCGATTGGCAATGCGAGAGAAACTTGACGAACTCTATGCACTTAGAGCAAAGGGAGACACAACCGTATCGAATGAATTGATCGCGGAAATCAACGAAAAAGTTACACGTGCAGATGAGATGGAAGAAAAAGCGAGCGGCGGAGCACGGCGTTGGGCTGGTGTCAGAGCTCTCGGTGAAGCTCGGCAGCTACTTCAGCTTGTTTTCAATGCCGCTGTAAAAGCAGAGAAAAAATCTCTGAAAATCGAAACTGAAAAAGAGAGAGAACATGTAGGAGCGATTGTGAACGAGGAGTTGTACAAAGACGTCCCGGCATTGGAAGATACAACTCCGGAACGTCGCAAAATTGTGAACGCGGAAAAATCAGAGACTCCCGCGTCGCAGCAGTACATTTCCTCTGCTGAAGATAGCGACGGTGAGGAAGAAATAGAATCAACTGAAAATGACGATCCAGACTACACGCCCGAAACGCCCGAAAGGACGTTACTGAAGGAAAATAGCATCGGATTAGCGACACCTTTGAATTACGTCTTTAGGAAAGCTGCGACTTTTTTCGGTCGTGGAGCAACAAACGCCAGGGAGCCCCTTCAAGAGAATAATAATATAGATGTAGAAACATTTAGATAAAAGTCATGAACAATACTGTTCGTTGGTTATTAAATAAGAATACAGAGCTACTTCTTTGCTTCTTCACTTTCTTTTCCTTCTACGCCCGCTGATTTTTCAGGCGCTTCTTCATCTTTATCTTTCTTCTTTTTCTTTCGGTTGCGCTTCTTTTTCTTTTTCTTCTTCTCTCCATCAGGGCCACTTAACCCCTCTGTAAAGATCGCTCTTTTAGCGTCTTTTTCTTCCTCGTGCGTTGGAAACTTCTCCAACACGGAGAGAGCTCGCTTCATTCGTTCGATGACTGCATTCGCTCCGTCTCTTACTCTGTCACGATGCTTTGCCTCAACCTTCTCGAGATATTTTAGAAACAAATCGTAAACTTCATCCTTCATTAACGGGTCAAATGATGCGTTCCTTACGCACCATTCGTGTTCTTGATTCGAAAATGTCCAGTTTTTATCATCTTTTAGTTTTCCTTTCAAGTATTCTCTCGCTGCGTGGTTACCTTGTTTCATGTTGGTCTCTATCGCCTTTGGGTACGAACATCTGAAACACTTGTCTTTTTGCTTCCGATAGTTGTGCGCACCGCATTTTCTGCATGTCCAATCACCAAAAGACCACTTTGTTGTCCCGTTTACCGCTGTTTCTGTCGTTGTCGGAGTAATCTTAGTTTTTTTCGCTGCGTTGCCGTCCTCGCCAGCTTCCTTGGCAGCGAGCGCTTCACGTTCTCTTTTCCGCGCTTTCTTGGATTTCTTCTTCTTTTTCTTCTCCAGTCCCCTCTCAATTTGCACTTGAGTTTGCTGCTTTTTCTTCTTCTTGTTGCCGTGATGATGATTATGATGATCATGTTCGTGCTGCTGTTGTTGTTGTTGAGACTGTTGGATTTCATCGCGTTTCCTTTTCTCCTTTGCGGCGATATCGCCCATAGTCGGTGCCGTCGTCGTCGCTGCTTTCTCTTTCGAAGAAGCGTCATCTTTTCCTTTTTTGGAGGACTGCTTTTCACTCGTCGTCGGTAGCGGCTTCTTCGCTTTTGCAGTTCCCTCCTTCTCCTTCTTCGATGCCGGAGTTTTAGCGTCATCGTCCATCTTCTTTTTCTCAACTTTCTTTGTCGTCGTTGCATCAGCATCAGCGTCAGCCTTTTTCGTTGAAGCTGCCGCCGTCGAAGCCTTCTTCGCCGGTGTTTTCCGCTTCGAAACCGGCGTCATCGGCAGCTCGGCTAAATCTTTGTCTTCCTTTCCGCTCAATCGCGACGAGCGGCGCGTACCAACCTGTCGTCATTCGTTTTTGTGAAGTTAACAACAGAGCAAATTTATGTCAGGAGAAGCTCTTTTTCGGCGGCGGCGGCTTGGAGAGAGAGAGCGAGAAAAATAAGAAGCGCAAAAAGGACGACAACATCCTCGCACGCGCGGTTCGATGCAACGAAGTGAAGTAATTCATGCATCTGCTGATGGCAGAAAAAAGTGCGAGAGATGCGTTTTCTTACGCTCACCATGATTAGATGATGTTGTTGTTGAATGCGACGCGGAGAGAGAGAGTGAAAAAGTGGCAATCTCTCTGCTTTTCTGTGACTTGTGGTGTACTTATTTCATGACGAGGAAGGCGCGAAATTTTTCGATTTTTTCATTTTTCTCGAAAAGAAGACAAGCACGGGGAGAAAGAGAGGATTGATTGAGAGATTTCCTCACTCATCACGACACAACATTCAACATCATCGACAAAGAGAAAGATGACGCGGGAGAGAAGTACAACTGGAGGAGCTTTGTCGTCGAGTACTCGTCCTCGTCTTTTCCCGTCTTTTAACAACGGTGCTGTTATTATCATTTTCATCATCGCATCGGTGCTCTCAGCGGTCGAGTTGTTCTCTTTTTGCAGCGCGTACGATGCGACCGCGAATGAACGTCTCATCGGTTGGCTCGGGGAAGTCGTCCCGGACGCGCGAGAGGAAACAGCGAACAGTTCGAAACCCTGGGTGGAGGCTTTGAGCTGGGATCCGCGAGCGTTTTTGTATCACAATTTCTTGAGCAAAGAAGAGGCGGAACATTTGGTGAGTTTAGGGGAGCCGAGAGTGACGCGCTCGACGGTCGTTGGTGGTCAAAACGGACGCGTTTCCGATATTCGAACGTCTTTTGGGACGTTCATACCAAAAAAGTTTGACAAAGTTTTAGAGAAGATTGAGGAGCGATGCGCGGTGTTTAGCGGGATTCCTGTGGCACACCAAGAGCAAATGCAATTGCTGAGATACCGAGACGGTCAAAAGTATTCGGATCACACAGATGGGTTGATCTCGGAAAACGGCGGGAAACGCATAGCAACTATCCTGATGTTTCTTCACGAACCGACGGAAGGCGGAGAGACGAGTTTTGTGCTCGGAAATCCGTTAGGAAAAGTAAAAGAAAGAATCGAGAGAACGAAGGATCAGTATTCAGAATGCGGATATAGGGGTGGTAAAGGATTCGCGGTAAAACCAAAAGTCGGAGACGCTATTTTGTTTTTTAGTTTTAACGAAGCCGGGATAACGGACAATAACTCGATGCACGCGAGTTGCCCGACGTTAGGCGGGACGAAGTGGACGGCGACGATGTGGATACACGAGAGACCATTCGATACGGCGACGTGGAGTAAACCAGAATGCAAAGATTACAATAAAGAGTGCGCGAATTGGGCGAAACGAGGCGAGTGTAAAAACAATCCAATTTACATGTTAGGTAACGAAGTCGTCGGGCAGTGTTCGAGGTCCTGCTGCGCGACGGTTGAAGAGGAGGACTTGACGTACACGCAGACTTTGTTTTGCGAACCTTGCGCAAAAGATAGTACGTGGCAAAAAGCTTCGAAGAAATAGTAAGAGAAAAAAAGTAGAGAATTTAGAATATAATTGCCGCTCTAAGTGTATATAGTCCTGCTTCTCCTTCTCCTTTCCTACATCGAAGATTTACCTATATTTTGCTAGTCGATTCGTCTCCTCTATCTTCTTTACTACTTTCACTCGTTCACGCACTTACTCAAAGCTTCGTAATGCCCTTGCCCGTGGAACAAAAGCATCAGTTTCGGCTTAGCAGTTGCGGTTCCATAGTCTTCATTCCCGTATATACCAATCGAACGAAGTGGCTCACCGACTACTTTCATGTGCACCTCTATCGGGCGTCGCAACACGTGCGACGCGACTAGAATCTCTGGTTCTCCTCCCCACGCACCTGGATATCGCATGTTAGCGCAGTACTCGTCAAAATCACCTTCGATTATCCACTCTAAATCCTCTCTTCTTTTTATCAATTCTCGTATCGTTTGTTCTCTCAGCGTATCTGCCTCTAAGACTTCTCGCTCTGCGCTCAATCGAGTGTTCTCGTCTTCAATAGATTTGCTCACAACTAACGAGCGAAACAAACACCTACCATCCCCGGCGATTTTATGAATGTCGTAAAAATCGTTCGGACCGCCTCCTTCTTTAAGAAATGCGTGCGCGCTACAAGACATTGCGCATCTTTTCTTCGCATTCATTAGATTCGACGATGATGATAACGACGAATACTGATGAGGGGAATACGCACTCGCAAAAACAGGACACATCACCGCCGCTCTCCGATTGTTGTAGTTGTTGTTGCTGTTTCCATTTCGCGACCAAGAGGAGGAGGAAGAGGAAGAAGAAGGAGACCGCGACGAGGAAGAGGATGTGAACATCACCGCGGTAAAGAAGACCGCTAAAGGACTCGCGCTCACCATCGACGCGACTACTTTCGTTTTAACGACTTTCTCTCTTTTTTTCCGCTTTTTTTTCGTCCTCCCGCCCTCTGCGCGAATCTGCGAATCTTGACTGTGGGTAAAATTCAGGTTTCAGAGGTGGTTTTTGAGTGATGTTTTTGATGAAGCTCCAAATTTTCTTTAACAACGATACTCTCTAAGTTCCTTTCAATCTCTTCTTGCTCGACTTGTGATGGTGTTTTTTGTCTTTCTTCTTGTCCTTCTTCTTATCTTTGTCGCCGCCGTCGCCGTCTTTATCGCTCTTGTCTTTCTTCTTCGCGTCCCACGGGATGTCTTTCTTCGAGTCTTTTTGTCTGTGCACGGAGAGGATTTTACCGTCGCCGCGAGAGCTCTTGGCGTCGATGGCGGCGGCCCACTCTTGGTCCGTACCAGCGATGGCGTAGCGCTGAAGCTCGCTTTCTTGAAGTAGTTCTTGTTGCTTTTTGCGAATTTCTTCGCTCACTTTATCCGCTCTGTGTGTATGTGTGTGTGTGTGTGTCAAAAAGAATTTTTACGATTCGTCAGTTGGTACTCTCTCGATGACGTAACAAACGCGAAGAGAGAAAGCATAAAAAAACGAAATCAAACGGATCAGATCTGTTGAGCTTTATGTTTAGCCACACGGTAACTCGACGACTTATAACCCCAAATACATGGTGGCGCCGCCAAGCGTATGCTTCAGATAAATCCCTTAAGTTTAATCCATCACCTCCGTTTTGAAATTTCGATGCAAAGTGGGAAACGCGAAATAAAATAAAAACAAAAGAGACGTACCCTTCTTGCAAATCTTCGTCGACACCAATAGCGTGCGGTTTTAAGTTCGGCATAACGTAGCTCGGGAGCGCTGCTTCGATTTCTTTGACGCGACCTAATTTCAACGCCCCGTATATTCTTCGCATGGCTTTGTTAAACAACGCCATCACTTGTTGCGGAGGCAGATCCAACTGTTTCGAGCTATCGTCTAACGTTCTTTGCTGTAACCCCATGCCTAACAAAATAGCTGCTTGCGCGTACGATAGCGTCACTGGTATTCTCTTAGCAAAGTACGCTCGCGTTATCGGAGGTACGAGATCCGTAATGACGTGGTGATCAACCAATGAACTCGAGTATTTCTCCAAACGTCGCAAATCGTGCGGCGATAAAATTTCATTATCGGTTCGAATTACCGCGTCTCTTCCTGCTCCGCTTTGCTTATCACTATCATCGTATTGAACCTGCGGGTTCAACACGGAAAGTGCCAGCGAAGGCGGAAGGTCTCGGAAAGGCGCTCCAAGCAACGAGCGGAATCGAACTCTGAAATCGTCCGAAAATGGTGCGAGCCAAGCACCTTCAGGAGCGGCATCATCATCGTCGTCGTTAGCATTGCACGCGCGAAGCATCACGCACGAGTGCTCCCCAGTGATATCCGAAGCAACTTGACGCACGTAAACTGGTTCATACCCTGATTTGGACCAAAATCGATAGAGCTCAGAGGTCAAACCGAACGCTGTTCCTGTCCAGTGCACTCGCTCGCGTTCTCGTTCGGCTAAATTCACTAAAAGCGGCGGTAAATCTTCTCTCGGTTTCACGGTTTCACTACCTAATCCGGCGTTCACTTTGTTGCGTCCATTTTCTCTATCATCTGCATCTTTATTTTTCTTGCCAATATCCATATTTTCGCGCATATCGATCAGTTTTCCTTCGTAATATTCGTGTAATAGTTCAAGTGCTCTCGTGCCGTATCCTTGCCTCGGCAAATCTGGATGCACCGCAATCCGAACTATTCTCGCTCCAGTTAAACCAGGAAACGCGTCGTCTTGAAATTGCCCAGAGATTGTCCACGGGATTAAATCACCTGAAGGGGCGCTACCAGCTGCTAACGACGCTCTCGCCGAAGCTTTCGAGATGGCACCTTCCAGAGCGACTTGCAAGACGCACAAAATCTCTGGCAACGCATTTGATTGCTCGTTGACTGGTGCTAATAACACGTACAATCTGTGAGCTGGTGCGTCTGACATCAATTGCAAATCGTCGGGTGTATTCTTGTAGTGCGACGAAACGTATAAAGCCATCATTCGCTTCAGGAATTGCTCCGAGGCTTTGTGTGCGGAAAATAAAGTATCCCTGGAGACTTCGTACAACTCGCACGCCGATGGCGGTGGGATTGTATTAATGAGCGGTGGTAAAGCATCAGCGGCGTCTAAACAGAGGAGTTGATTCAACCACGACTCGATTCTATCTCCTGGAGCGTATCTGCACGGCTCTGAGAGTTGCACTTCTCGCAGCAACCGACCGCTACCTCCTCCTCCTTTATTACTATTGTTATTATGTTTGTTATTCTTTCCGTGCCTACCTTGTTGCCCTGAAGAACTCGAGGAAGCTTCCCTTCTTAAATTCCCAATTAATTTAATCGACAGCGCTCTTCCGGTGCCTTCGTAGCCGTTAATCGTCGAGCACAAAAAGACTAAATATGGCCCCAATAACGCTTTCACCGTCGGCAAAGGAATCGCCGCGGCTTCATCAATCACCAACAATTCCGCCGTCGCTGCTCTTTCGTGATGCTGAGGTAATATATACTGAATCGTCTGTCGATGGTTCCTCGTGACATTAATGCGAACTATTGATTTACCAAACGCCGGATTTGATGATTCTACTAAATCGTAATCCAAGTGCTCCTTATATCCGAGCTTATCGAAACCTTTCAAAACAAACTCGAAAAACGTCTTCAAGTTCTCCGGCGACGGCGAAGTGACGAAAATGTTCGAGTATCCCATCGCAACAGCACCTGCGATGGCAATACCCATGGCGGCGGATTTCCCTCGACCTCTCGCCGCAGTCAACGCCACGGTCGAACGCAACGTTTTCTCGCTCGCGGCATCCAAGAACGTCACCACCGCTTTCGCTTGGTCTAATGTTCTACACTGCGAGACCAACGGCCCAGCCGGCTCGGTTTCTTTCAGGGATTCTTTCAAATCAGTCAAATCCGCGTGTTCCTGAGCAGCTTGCTCGCTCGTCACCGGCGCGATCGATCTGATGTGCGACGAAATTGGTAGAATGTTCAACTCATCGTCCATTATTGCGCACGTTTGACAAGCTCCCAAAGACAATATAAACCGCTCGTTAAATCTCGGCACCACTTTATCGTGCGACTCGGTTCTAAATCTTGCGTGCACGTCCATCGACATCGTGTACAATTGCGTCAAAGACTCTAAATTCGACAACAACAACACGATAATTCCGCCTCCTTCGACGGTTTCAATCGTTCTTGCCAACAAGTTTGGCGTCAATGCTTCAAAATCTTGCAAAACCGCCATCCCAAACGTATTCCCGAGTACTTTTTGCGTCTCGTGGTAATAACAGTATCGAATCTGCGTGCTCGACACGAACAAGTTGAACGGATCTTCGTTCTCTTCGTCCATGGCCCCGCTATTTTGCATCATTTTCACCTGTTTCTGTCGTTTCCTTTTATTTGAACTCAAGTATAAGTCTTTCTTGTAACACCACAACACGTTCGGTCGCGCTTTGACGACGGCTTTGGAAAGCATGTAGTGAATGTTGACGATTTGCTCTCTCGCGTTGTCCCCGACGACGACGAATAACGTGCGCTCGTTCAGTTTCACTCCATTTTCGACGAGCGTTCGGATTCGAGAGTCTACCTTCTTCCTCATCCTTCTTTCGTTTCTTCTCGCTGTTTTTGTTTTTGTTGTTGTTGTTGTTGATTACGAGCAGCGCTGTGGGTTGAAGAGTGAAGAATTTATTGTTTTTGGTGGCGGCTCGAAAAAGCGTCAAGTCCTTCTTTTCCCCGCTCTCTCTCTCTTTCTCTACGTCGTACTCCTTCAGTTTGTTACGCAGGGGCTCTCTCTCTCACAACCTACCGCGCGGGCTGCCGTAAAACGAATAATAATACTCAAATAGAATAACAGCGATGGGTAAATCATCGAAAGATAAGAGAGACATATACTACAGAAAGGCGAAAGAGGAAGGCTGGAGAGCGCGCTCTGCGTTCAAGTTGATACAAATAGACGAGAGTTTTCATCTGTTCAAGGAGGATGTGCGCAACGTGGTGGACTTGTGCGCCGCACCGGGGAGCTGGTCGCAAGTTTTGAGCAGGAAATTGTATTTGCCGACGTTAAATAAAAGTAACGACGACGACGACGACGGTGACGATAAAGTTAAGCCGCCTAAAATCGTCGCGGTCGATTTACAACCCATGGCGCCTATCGAAGGTGTCGTTTGCATTCAAGGGGACATCACCAACGTTGATTGCATGAGACAAATAATATCTGAGTTTGAAGGCGAGAAAGCAGATTTAATCGTCGGCGATGGTGCGCCAGACGTGACGGGATTGCACGATTTAGACGAGTTTATGCAAGCGCAGTTAATTTTAGCTGGTTTGAAAGTTTGCGCGCACGTGTTAAAGGAAGGAGGGACATACGTGGCGAAAATCTTCCGCGGGAAAGACATCGGGTTGTTGTATAACCAGTTGAAGTGTTTCTTTCCGAAGGTGACGTGCGCGAAACCGAAATCGAGTCGGAATTCAAGCATAGGTGCGTCGTTAGTATTCATCGTCGTCTTCTTTTCGTGCACATTCATTCGTTTTTGGTTTTCTTTTCTTTTCTTTTCTTTTCCCTGCATGTTTTCTATGTATTTACGTTGACGCTTTCTCTTCTTCGGACACCTATCGCTACGGCGCTTCCGCCACTCCTCCTCGGTAAATAAACAGAAGCGTTTGTGGTGTGCGAGAACTATTCGCCTCCGAAAAATTTCCAACCGAACGATTTAAGAGACGTTCTAGAAAAGAAATTTCGTTGGGGACTCACGCAAGACGGCAAAGAGAGATTACCGGACGATTTTGAACGAACGATTGCGGTTCCGTTCGTCGCCTGCGGAGACTTGAGCGGTTACGACGCCGACCAGTCGTATTCGCTCAACGAGGAATCGAAGGATGGTCGATACGAGTTTAGCAAACCCGTCATGCCGCCCATAGCTCCGCCGTATCGCGAAGCTATGATGAAGAAGTAGAATTATTAGTACTAAAAGTAGTAATAGTAGCGAGAGAATAGAAGTAGAAGCGCGTAGATGTGTGTGTTTGTGTAAAATAATATGATAGAACGACAATAATACCCTAGCATCCTGAGTTCCTCTGGACACGGTTCTCTCGTTCCTAAAAATAGAACACGAAACTTGCTTTTGCTTCAGAAAAAAGAGGAATATTTATTTTACACGCAGAAAAAAAGATGTCCATCCCGAACACCGCGTTATCTAACGTATTCGTCTACGGCACGCTGAAACGAGAGATGTTCAACCACAGAATACTCGAAGTCGGGAATGCAAACAGTAGCAAATTCATCGGCGTCGCCGAGACTTCGAAACCGTTCAAATTTTCAATGCTTTTGTCAAGTTTCGGCTTCCCGTATCTTATCGAAGACGAGGACTCGCCGTCGGCCACCAACGCGGCCGTGAGAGGCGAAGTTTACAGAGTTGATCAACAAAAATTAGAAGAGTTGGATATTTTAGAAGATATAGCGTCGGGATTATACAAGAGAAGCGTGATTGAGGTGGAATTATTGACCGACGAAAACGATGAGAAAATTTCAGTTGAAGAGGGTGAAAAAAATATTCTTTCGGCGTTCGTGTACATCGCCGGAGACAAAGAGGACAAAAGAGACTTAGCTAGGATCGAAGAGTACACGAAGGAAATTCACGACGAGAAATACATACCAAAAGCCTCGCGAGGCGATTGGTAGGAGGTCATGAGGGTATGAAAAGTGTAAATTGATGTAATAATAAACGATTTTTTAAGGGCGTAAAGAGAAGCATCGCACAGAACTCTTTTCAAAATGTAGGCACATCGCGAACAACTTTTGCCCTTAGTTTACTACAATACATTCGCTAACAAGCTAAAAACCTATGCACTAATAAAACTACGCGCTTCTTTTTCCTTCTTTCTTACTATCGCATCTAAAAGTCATCGTCGTCCTCGTCCTCCTCGTCGTCGTTCACGAATCCCGGCATAATGCCAACTTGACATTCTCTCATCATAAACTCTCCGTTGACATATTTATGAAACTTATCGAACAACGTGGTGCAGTCGGTCCCAAACGCTTGCTCTAAAATCTTCGCCCCACCCGGGTGGAAGTGAATATACGGCGTTAAATTGTACACCTTTCCTCGAAAGCCAACCCACGCGTCTTCTTCGGTGTTATGTTGGGCGATTTCTTCTAAAGTAATCACTCGTTTGGAGACGTTCACTTTCTTTCCTCCGAAACCATTCAAGTTGTTGTTTTTGGTCCTCGTCAAACGCATCCAATCCATCTGAGAGTATCCGGGCGCCAGCTGCACTTTGCCCACTTTCTGTTGTTTATTCGAAGACGCGTGTGTTCCCGCGCTGACAGGAACGACAGGCGTCGTGTGTTTTTTCCCGTCTTTGCTCACGTGAGAAACCGTTGCGTGCTTTAATAATCCCTCGTATCCAGAAGAAGAGGTTGTGGTACCAGCAGACGTAGTCGTCGCGTTCGTCCCATTCGAAGCGCTAGTATTTGGTCTCTGAAAGTGGACGTTGTTCGCGTTCCTCAGCGGATTATTCGCGTCTTGCGGAGATGACATTATGTTGTTATTCTTTTTTTGCTGTTATCAATCTTCCTCTCTCTCTCTCTTCTTTTTCGTTCACGCGGTGATGATATCAGAAGAAGAAGAAGAAGAAGAGGAGGAGAGCGCCTGCGTTTTGGAGTTTTTTGTGGATTTGCGAACGTCACTTCCCGCCCTTCTCGCGGTGAAAAAAACGAGAAGAACAGAAGAAGAAGAAAACTATAGCGAAGAAAGATGACGACGACGACGACGACGATGAATGCGCATCATCGCCAGGCTGGCCGCGCTTCGATCAGCGGACGCGGTCGCGTCGTTTCGTCTTCTCGAGTGGCAGTCGTTCGTCGTCGTCGCCGTCTCGTCGCGCAGCAGCTGCGCGACGAGAAGACGAACAGAAGCGCTGCGGGTGAACTTCAGATTACGACGAGTGCGACGGCGACAACATCCATCGTTCGCGACAGTGGAGCCGCGCGGAGAGAGGAAAGAAGAAGAAATAGAAGGAGAATAAAAACAAACGCTTTAGCGGCGGAGAATGATAACGGTAGCTTAACGAGCAACGAAAGAGGATGGGGCCCGACTCGAGAGGAAATAGAAACGATAGAAGAAGATTTAGAGTTTGATTCGTTAGAGCGAGTCGGATGGTTCGAACTCTTATCGTTCGTCAGTGAGTATACATCAACGGCGTTAGGGAAAGCGCGATTATCATCCAGTGAAGGTGAGAGTTTGATTTCGGAAGTGTATTCGCAGGAAATGTCAGAGATGCTTCTGGATGAAACTGAATCGGCAATGTACATGGAATCCGTGGCGGGCGTTTCATTGGATTTTGGCGGGATGCTCACAATCGAGACGAGGAGAAGCGTGCACAAAGCGTCGCAAGGGGCACCGTTGGGTGGCGACGAGTTGATGGCGGTAGCTAACTTTTTAGAAAACGCGCGGCGATTGAAACTGTCCATCGAAAATGTCTCTCACGAAGACGACGAGACGGGCGAGATAGAGGTACCGAGGGCGATGATGCCGCTGAGAAATATTGCAGTACAAATGGAAACGTTTTCGGAAGTGGCGGATCTAATTAAGTCAAAGGTTGACGATACTGGATCGTTCAAAGATAACGCGAGTCCGGAATTACGTAGAGCACGGGCGCATTTATCCGGGAAAGAGACGCAATTGAAAGAGTTGTTATCGAGGATGCCCGGGAGCGCTGTTTCGTTCCGAGGACGCATGTGTTTGGCGGTTTCGCCAGAGAGCGCTCCAAAAAACGCCCTCGTTCTAGGCACGCAAAGTGGATTAACTCTGATTGAGCCTCCATCGGTGGTAAATTTGAACACGGAGTTGGCGAAGGCGAGGGACGACGAGGAGTCTGCGATAGATGGCATAAAAAGAGAGTTGTCGAGAGTCATCATGGAAGTTGCCGGGGAGATTTTACGATGTTTGGAGTTGACTATTGATTTGGACGTCATTGCGGCGAGGTGTCGACATGGGCAAGCGTTGAATTCAGTGCGTCCAACGTTTGCGAGAGAATCTGATTTAGAAGATGCCATAGAGGAAAGATTTAGAGAGGAAGCGGCGAGGAATGAAATGAACGACGGAGAAGAGGAGGAAGACGAGGACGAAGAAGAGGAGAATTTGAGCACGAAAAATGCATTCGTTCAAGCGGAACTCGAAATTGCGAAATCTAAAGTGTATCTCCCCGGCCTTCGTCAGCCAGTGCTGGCATCGCAAGCGGTGAAAGCAGCGAAGGATAAACGTCGCGAGGCGGCCGAAAGAGAAAGAAGGAAAGAAGAGGACGAGGCGAGTTCGCAACCGAGATTTAAAATTGCCACGAGAGAATCGAAGAAAAAAAAGAACAAGAAACTCCAAAACGAATTAAATTCTCAAGATGAATTCGATTTCAACGACGATTTTGATTGGCTTTACGATGGGAAAAACGAAAACGGAAGCGATGCAAATCCTTTCAGGGTGAAAGGACCGGTGCCCGTGGACGTTTTCGTGGAGGCGAGAACGAAATGTGTCGTCATTACTGGTCCAAATACGGGTGGTAAAACGGCAGCAATGAAAGCTCTTGGGTTGAGCGCTTTAATGGCAAGAGCTGGCATGTTTGTACCCGCAGAAAGAGCGCACTTACCTTGGTTTGACTACGTCTTATGCGACATTGGCGACGACCAAGATCTACTCACGAATTTGAGTACGTTCTCGGCACGCTTAACGACGCAGAAAGCTATTTTGAAGCGCGCTACCCCTCAATCTTTAGTTTTGATCGACGAAGTCGGCACTGGCACGTCTCCTTTGGAAGGTGCTGCAATAGCTCGCGCGTTTTTAAAAGCCTTGGCGGGATTACTTCCTCGTCGACTCGGTGTTTCTTTGGCATTTGCGACTACGCATCAAGGCAGTTTGAAAGCGTTGAAGTACGAGCACAAAGATTCTGGCGCTTTTGAGAATGCTGCGGTAGAATTCGATGAAGCTGAGTTACGTCCGACGTATAGGCTTCTATGGGCTGTCCCCGGTCGTTCAAGAGCATTGCAGATCGCGCAGAGGAATAAATTGGACGAAGATGTTATCAACTCGGCGAAAGAAGTCATGGGACAAAGTTTCGCTACGTTGGACGATGTCATCGCAGAACTCGAAGGCGCGAGGAAAGACGCAGATAAAGCCGTTGCAAAAGCTATGCAAATGCTGAAAGATGTTGAAAAGCGCATCCCGCAAGCACGAAACGCTGAGCAGAAAGTCTTACGAGTGAAGGAGGACGTAGCGATGAAGCAGGCTACAACGATTGTGAGAATCTCGAGGGAGGCAAAAATTCGCATTCAAGGAGAAGAGCGACTGAAACGACAAGAACTCTCGGCGAATTCGAAAAAGTCAATGATTTCAAAAAGTGCCGCCGGAGAAACAGATCGAGAGCGTGAAATCCGCTTAGCTAAAGAGCGCAAAGCAGCAGCGGCAAATGGTGAAGCAGTCACACAAGAAAGTAATCAAGAGTTGACGGAAATGCCAGCGGTTGGAGACCAAGTCATTTTGAAAGCGAGTGGTTTAGCCGGGAAAGTGACGAAAGTTTCCGGAGAAATCGTAACGGTCGCTGCGGGATTTATCATCGCGGAAGCTAAATTGAATGAGCTTGAGAAGCCGTCGTCATCTTCTCCTTCATCGGTGAAGACAGCTTCTAATCAAACATTCGCTGGAGTAAAAAAGAAACCGACATCGCCTTCGAGAGCGGCTCGCGAATTTGATGCTCTTCTAGGAAGCGGTAAAAGAAATACATTTCCGAGTGGTGATAGCAGAAGAGTTTCTGGTGAAGATTACGATGTTTGGGATAATGAGCCGACTAAACTCGCTCAAATAGGAGACTCAGTCCAAATTTTGAAAAACAACTTTAAAGGCAAGGTGGTCGAAGACGAAGACGGCATGTTGACAATCCAAGCGGGTCCTACTCGAATGGTTGCCCCAAGTCATGGCGTCAAAGTTACTAAAAAAGCTAACGTCGGAAGTGCAATGAGCGCGGGTGCTGTGAACGTTCCAAGATCGACAATGAGTAACAAAAAGAAGAAGAAGAAGCAAAGCGCTTTTCCTTCCGGAACAAATATCACGACAAACGCGCCTCCAGCAGTACCTAAGAAAGAGGAAGCTTCTATAGAAGATTTGATGAAAAAGTTTGGAAAATAATAGTATTATTAGCAAAAATAGAGAGATCAATTACATGTGTAGTCGTATGACTTTAAAAGTAGTAGTAGCAGTAGTACAAGTGTAGATCTGCGTGGGATTTTCAAGTCGCCGTGCTTGTTTTTTTACTGCTGAGGGGCTCGCCTGTCTTCATATCTGTTCCCGCCGTCGCTTCCCCTTCTATCTTCATAGGAACCTCTTCTATCGTCGTAGCTTCTTCTATCGTCGTAGTTTCTTCTATCGTCGTAGCTTCTTCTATCGTCGTATCTTCTTCGATCGTCATAACCTGCTCCACCTCGTCTATCGTCGTAGCTTCTTCGATCGTCGTAACCTCCTCCAGCTCGTCGGTCTTCATACCGCCCCCCACCACCGCCATACCCACCTCGGCGGTCGTCATAGTCTCTCCCTCCACCGCGAGAGTACCCTCCGTCTCTTCTATCGTGTCCACTGTCGTTTCTTCGATCGTAATATCGGTCTCCTCCTCCTCCTCCTCCTCGATAATTATCGTCTCTCCTGTATCCTCTGTATCCGCCGCCGCCGCCGCGCTGGTACCCACCCCTATCTCTGGAGTGATACGGCCCTCGCGTATCCGGTTTCTTCTCTTCGGCCATTCCAACTCGAATAATTCTTCCTGCAATCTCTTTCTCATGCATCGCGTCAATCGCCGCGTCCGCGGCTTGTTTTTCCACGTATCGAACAAAAGCAAACCCACGCATTCGTTGTGTGTAATGATTTCTGGGTACATACACGTCTCCAATCTCACCGTACGGGGCAAACATGTCCGTAATTTCCTCTTGACTCAGATCAAAAGACAAGTTATCAATTTTCACCGAGTGCAAGTTGGAAATATCCGGCGGGCCTTTCCTTTCTTCTTGTTTGCCCCCGTATTCCTCGTTCGGTGGCGGTTGTTGTTGAGACTCTGGATTTTGGTTGTCTCCCTGCATTGGGGCGGCAGCTTCAGCCGCGGCCGCTAACCCGCCGTCGTTCGCTTCTTCCGGTTCTCCTTCCCTCTCACTCATTCTTCTCCTTCTTCTACTACTTCTTGTGTGCGTGGACGATGATGATAATATTTGTGTATGTTTGTTGAGAAGAGTGGAGAATTCGAGTGAGTTGAATTGGAGTCGATTTTGACGATCGCGCGTTTTTTGTTTTTTGTCGACGAGGGAAGTTCTCCCACCTTAGTTTTCGAGGCGTTATAAAATACGCGAGAGACACCCCCGTGAGAAAAAAAAACAGACAGCATGAGGGCGAGACGACGATTCATCCTCCTCATCCTCCTCATCTCTTTCCTGTTCTGCTCTTCGCCCGCGCACGCGCAGGAGCAGCAGCAATGCCCTCTGGAAATTGACAAGATCGATCTTGAAGGCTTGGGAACGGCGTGTGGAAACGCGACTGATCCAGGTGTGTAAAAAAATATCTAATACTTTCATACTCTTATATTAAATCCAAAACGCAGAGTTGTGCTCGGAATGCATATCATTTCTCGGTCAAGCGATCGCGAATGCGGGCTATACGAGGGCAGAGCTGGAGGCGCTACCGTTGGATGCGTGTGCGATGGAGCATCTGTCGACTTTATTAGCGAAGGGAGCGACGATCGATACGTTTCTGAAAGTATCGGCTTGCCCACGAGATGCGTCGATGTACGAGAACGTTACTTTTCCCGGAGAAGAAGGGGAGGGAGACATTGGTAAAGCAGTTCAAAGTGCGTTTGCACCCGTCGTCGAAAGCTATCGAGACAACGACAAAGACGCGGTGGATGCGACAAAGGAGGAGAAGAAGAAGGCAGGCTTCAATGTTGTCGGCTTCTCGATATCGTTGGCGGTCATCGTCGTTTGCTTTGCCGGAGTCACTCTCTTCGCAGTACATCGAAAAAAGATGAAACAGAAGCTCAACGCTCTATATGTGCAAAGAAATCATGACACAGAGAGAAACGTGCCCGTTACTGCGCGAAGAGTTCGCGAAATTTTGTCGTTTCGAAACATTACGTGTCAATTGAAAACTAACGGAGGAGGAGACATCATAAAAGGAATATCTGGAAAAGTTTGCGAGGGGTCTGTGTGCGCTATAATGGGACCATCTGGATCTGGTAAAACAACTTTGGTGAAAGCGATAATTTCCGCTTCCGGTTTTCATATCGATATCGACAAAAAAATTACCACCTCTGGAAACGCACACTTTTCCGGTAACAATAGAATTGGCTACGTGCCGCAACATTCCGATTACCTACTCAAGTACTTGACGACGAGCGAATCGATATTATACGCAGCTTCTTTGCGCCTTCCTTGGTACGTTTCAAAGCAAACGAAGGTAAATAAAGTAAACGCACTTCTTGACGAACTTTCCCTCGCTGAGGTTCAAAATACGCGGGTAACTGATCTGAGTGGCGGTGAGCGCAAAAGGTTATCTATCGCTATGGAAATGGTCGTCGAGTCCGACCTGCTCATCCTAGATGAACCAACGTCTGGACTGGATTCAAAGACCGGAGATATGATATTGAAAGTGTTGAAAAGTATTGCTACACGTGGACGCGGCATTTTGTGTACCGTGCACGCACCATCGGCGAGGTCTTTGTGCGAACAAATTGATACAGTTTTGTTACTTTCATCGACTGGTAATCGATTATATTTCGGCTCTGTTTCTCTCAATTTATTTGAAGCCGTACAAATGCCTTGTCCTAAAACGTTTTCGTTACCGGAATGGCTTTTGGAAGTAGCGAGCGCCGAGAAAATGTCCGAACATTTTCTTCGCAAAACAACAGAATTCAAAGAATCAGAAACTACCGAAACTGATGTTATCGCAGGCAATCAAGCATCGCACGACTTTTACGATAAAAGCGAGCGGTCATTCGTGACGGAGCTATCCGTTCTCTGCTGGCGCGAGATTTTGGAGGTGAAAAGGAATATCTCTCGCTTCGTTACGGACACCGTTACCGCTATTTTGGTTGGAGTGCTCATCGGGTTGCTGTACCTAGACGTGGAAAAGAACCTTCGTGGCTTCCAAAATCGCATGGGCAGCATATTTTTTGTCCTTTTCTTCTTCGCTCTTTCGAGCGTGTCCTGCTGTGACGCTTTTCTTGCCTCGAGGAACGTCTTTCTACGAGAGAAAAGAGCAGGCTACTACAGAGCTGATACGTACTATCTTTCGAAGTTGCTCGTTGAGATAGTCGTTTTGCGTTGGACGTCGGTAGTATTAACCTCAATAAGTTACTACTGGCTGATGGGCTTACGCATCGACCCTGGCGCATTCTTTGTATTTTTAGGTTTCGCGATGTTATTTTCCGCAACATCTACGGCGTTGATGAGTTTTATACAGACGCTCTGCGCATCTACGGCGATTGCAACATTGGTTGGAATAGTGTGCGTTCTACTTTCAAGTCTTTTTGGTGGATTTCTCATAAACATTCCCACCTTGCCGGGTTTCTGCAGCTGGATTCGTTGGTTTTCACCCTTTTTCTACGCATGGGGTGGTATGCTAGGGAGTGAAATGAACGACGGTAAATATCTTTTCGATGCGGATTTTGATGGAACGAACGTCGCCGTGGTTGTCAGTGGCTCTACATATTTGAACGTCGTGGGAGTAGATCCAGCAAATATTGGAAGAGATGCTATTGCGTTGATCATCGTACTTGGAGTCTATATGGCTTCTGCGATATTCATGTATCGTCAATTTCAATGAAAGTTCGGAAGAGATGCTAACGCGTTAATCATCGTAATCGGAGTCTATATAGTAATTGGAGTCTATATGGCGTCTGCGATATTGATGTGAGAGTTTCGAGGCAGGAATTTTGGTTCGAGAATACGAGAGTAAAAACTAAAAATATAGAAGAGTAAATAAAGCGCACAATAATCATCATTTCATCTACCGGAAGTTACACACAATACATATTACTATATCTATGCCACAATTGTTTCAGCGCACGTTCTTCTTCTTCTTCTTCTTCTTCTTCTTCTTCTCCGCATATACGACGAGAGTAGCGAAGGCGCAAACAACGCTTCAAGTGTGTCCGCTAGATGTCCAGCGCCTCGAATTCACAGGCATCAACGAAACGTGTAGCCGTCCAAACGACGAAAATCTCTGTTCGCAATGCCCTTTGACAATCATTCAGAGAATCGTAGACGGCGGTTACTCCGTTGAAGAAATAAACGCTTTGCCGATCGAACGATGTTTGTTAGAGAACCTGCCGTATATGTTAGAAAGTGGAGCGACTCTGCTCGCGCTTCTCGCGCTTCAGAGCTGCGATTTTGATTCCGGTAACTTGGCCGCGAACATTCTGAACAACGTCACGTTCCCACCGCCATATCCAGGTTTACCCACCGAGTGGCTTCGATCGAACGAAACGTCGTCGGCATCGCCTCCCACTTCTTCCTCCTCCTCCGAAGAGGAAGAAGAAGAAGAAGTTGCCAAAACAAGCGGACCTCCAGCAGGAGAAGAAGAGCAGGAAAAGAAGAGCGTTCCGATGGAGTCGTCGTCGTCGTCGTCGTCGTCCGCGTCAGCGAGAGCGCGTTTTTCGACGACCCGCGTTCTCGCCTCGTGCGCTTCTGTTGTCCTTCTCGCGAGCGCACTGCTTTAACGACGTATTTTTGCGGTTGTGGGTGTGTATTTTCATCCGCGGAATGAGAAAGAAAAACTGCGTATCTTCACTCCATTTCTTCTGTAATATCTAAAAATAATAATAACAACAATGTCATCCTCACCCGCTTTATTACTCTCGCAAACGACCACCACCAGAGCGAGCGCGCAGAAGAAAGTCAACAGATTGAACGTGAGAGGACGACGAGTCGCCGTCGCCGCGAAAACCAGTGGGGGAAGCGTTGGTGCCGATGGTAATGGAAACGCATCGGCATCGTCTCTTGAGAAGAGTGCTGCTGTCGTTGTGGGTTCCTTAACGGCGTCATCGTTCGCGTGTTTAGATGCGCACGCGGCGGTCGAGCAGAGTAATCCAGCGATCGCGGATGTTGCCGAAGCGGCGAGCGCGTTGGCGACGTATTCTGTCATTGGATGTGCGTTTTACCTTTTCTCTGTCCAAAACACATTTGTATAATATAACTGTGACTCACGCTGACTCTCTCTCTCTCTCTTCCTAAAAAATTTTACAGTGACCGTGGCAGCCATCGGCGTTTCTCTCTTCAAATCTTTCGGGTCCTTCATTCTGCCCGGAAAGCGAGCCTCCGCCTCGCACATTTTAGTCGCGGACGAGTCCTTGGCCATCTCGTTGAAAGAGCGTTTGTTGGAAGGGCCTCAAAGCACGTTACTGGACCGGTTCGCGAAAGAAGCGTCGGCGTATTCTACGTGCCCATCTAAATCGAAGGGCGGGGATCTCGGGGAGTTCAAGCCCGGTCAAATGGTTCGAGAATTCGATACGGTGGTGTTTGAAGCGCCTTTGATGGAATTGCAAGGTCCGGTGAAGACGCAGTTTGGTTATCACTTGATTTTAGTCACCGACAGAACCGACCCGTCCGCGTAATAAAAAACCGACCCCTCGTTTGATGTCGTCGTTGTTGTTGTTACGTGTGAGCGAACGTGTACGAACAATGAGAAGTGGGAAGCAACACGCGACGACAAACATATAGCAGCCGCACGTATGCATGTATTTAAAGTTATTATTATCATCATCATCATCATCTCACGAGAGGTCTGTTTGCTTCTTTTTTTCGCGCTCTCAAAAATATCTCTTCGTCTTGCTCGTGTGGAATTTGTTTGTATTTTATCCGGATTTTTTGCTTTTTGCCTCGAGAACACGTGATTTTCCACCGCAAGTCTCGAAGTTTTCAAGCTTTATCTGTCTGCCGGTTTTGTACCGTTCCTAATAATTTCACGCGTATAGTGTGCGCAACTCAATCGTCGCGATCGCCACATTCGATCTCCGAGCACACATTTGCATCGCAAAGAATAAATTCGTTGCATACATACGTTTGCATTGATCGATATCTATTCGCGCACCGATCGTTAAAGCGCTTCTTTTCTCGTTTGGATTAGTACCGCTTTTTTAGAGCCAACGCTTTAACGAGTCACGCACTTTTACGCGTAAAAGGAGACAGAAAAAGAAATGCACGGCGTTTGTTTTCAACACGGAATGACGCGAACGTCATCGTCGGTTAATTTTTCGCCCGCGAGTACTTCTTCATCGTCGAGAAAGACCATCGCGTTGACATTTCCGAGATCGCAAGGCAGAGGAGGGAAGGCTTCCACGCGCGACGCCGTGGCTGAGCCATCGCAACAACAAAACGTATCGTCATCAGAACAAACGTTCCAAAGACGACCAGAAGATGTCGTTCGATCGAACGGAAGAGAAGTCGAATTATTCGCGTTAGAAGCGTGCGTGAAAAGGCAGGAGAGCGGCCAGTTGGCCCCGAAAGTGAACGTCGTGCCGGCTATGTTAGATCCAGCGTTTGAACGTTGCCGAGAAGTCACCGCGGAGTACGCGAAGACGTTTTATCTAGGAACAAAATTGATGACGCCGGAGAAGCAACGGGCAATTTGGGCGATTTACGTCTGGTGCAGACGTACGGACGAGTTAGTAGACGGCCCGAACGCGTCGCACATTACGCCGGAGGCTTTGGATAGATGGGAAGAGCGCTTGGAGAATATTTTTGCCGGGAAACCGATGGACGTTATCGATGCGACGTTGGCGGATACCGTCAGTAAGTTTCCGGTTGACATTCAACCGTTTCGAGATATGGTTGATGGTATGAGAATGGATTTGGTGAAACCACGTTACGAAACGTTCGATGAGTTATACGAGTATTGCTATCGAGTAGCTGGTACGGTTGGCTTGATGTCCATGCCGATCATGGGAGTGGATGAAAGCTACAAAGGCGACTTACAGTCAGTGTATAAAGCGGCGTTATCTTTGGGATTAGCGAATCAGTTGACGAACATTCTCAGAGATGTTGGAGAAGACGCCAGAGAACGTAATCGTATCTACGTTCCCTTGGAGGATTTGGCTCAGTTTGGTATCACCGAAGCCGAAGTGTTGACGGGATTGGTACAAAACGGGAAAGTGGACGAACGCTGGGTGAAGTTCATGAAGTTTCAAATTGCGAGAGCGCGAGAGTGCTTTGCGAAGGCAGAAGCTGGTGTTAACTGCTTGAATAAAGACGCGAGATGGCCGGTGTGGTCCGCGTTGGATGTATACAGAGATATTTTAGATGCCATCGAGGCGAACGGATACGATAACTTCACGCAAAGAGCGTACGTTCCGAAGATGCAAAAGTTTGCGATGTTGCCTACGAGTTTTGTTAAAGCGCAACAAGGGCCGACAGAAGAGCAGCAAAAAGGGCGCTGGAACGAATAATTATATACTATTACATCTATAAGTGAAAGAGTGAAAGAGTCAGAGTTAAAACAATTAGTAAAGCGAGCGTTTTAAGAAAGAATACAAACTACTATTTTTGTGTTTCGAAATGGTCAATTAAACAACTCTATTTTATCCTCTAGCTTTTGGCGCCGGTCTTCCCGCTTTCACCTTTGGTTTCCTCGCTTCTAGAAAATCTTCGATCGAAACCCCTTCACATTCGTGACAAGTGAACCGTTTCGGCGTCTTGGCTTCGTCTTCAATGCCGACGCATCTTGTGTGCATCCAAATCTCGCACCGGTCGCACGCAATCATTCGCTCCCCGTCATCGTCATTCGTTCCGCAGTGGCAGTTCACGACCCATTGATCAAGTCCTCCTTGATAACGATATTCGCTCTCTAAGTCCGCGCCTTCACCCATAACTTCGGCGTGCGCATACTGCAACGAGTTCTTGTTCAATCTTGTCGAGTCTGGAAGGTTTTCGTAACCTTTAATCGCGGTGATTTTGAATTTCGAGAGGATGACGTACAACTCTGCGAACGCTTTGGTTGCTTCTTTCTTCAACTCTCCCAACGTGCACGGAACCGGAAGTAGAACAATCTCTGGTGGTGGCTTAGATTCGACCCCAAGCTTCCGTCGATTCTTACCCATAATTGAACCACCCAAACCAGAGACTTTTGGTCCTGAATTCGATCTATCGATGATCGCAGTAACGAGAACGCGAGTCGGTTTGGGATTTTTGACATTTGCAGGCACGCTCAAGTGCAACAAGGCGTCGATATCAATGTACGTTTTGACAAACTGTTTTGTATCCAACAACACTCGAGCTGCATTTGTAAGGTGCGCACCTTTACACGTGACTCTGATTTTATTTTCAATTTGAACTCGCGCTGGCTTGTAGCTTTCAAGGCAGTCTCGATACACCGCTCGCAAATCCTTATCGACGTCATACGCGGTAAGCTCTGAGATGGCTTTCGCATTTGGATTCGAACGGATTTGCGGCGTCACCGGAGCTATCGTCTGCAGCTCTTGTTGACTTTTTCGTTCCACCTTCTTCGCAGGCGGAGGCGCCAAACTTGCCGTTACAGAGCGCGTCTCTCTTTGAGTTCGTGCGGGTTGTTGCCGAGTCGCTCCTCTGGCAGTCGTTCCGTTGCGCAATACGCGAATGTTATTCGATGGAGATTTTCCTCCACCTACTGCGTCTCCAGGAACATTCGCGTATGGATTCATAAAGTCGAGCGGAGCCGTATAAGTCGGAGAATCCGGCGATATTTTTGAGTTTGGCATCTCTAATTGATACTCCAACTGCGAATTTATCGGGTTATTCCGTCTTCGCACTTTCGCTCTCGCATCCTTGGGTTTATTTTTACCATTCAAAATGACAGGATGATCCGCAATCGTCTTCAAGACATGATCTAAAAGTCCTGTATCTCCAACACCTTTTAGACGCGCAAGGTTTCGCACGTCTTGTCTACCTAACCAAAAGCCTTTGTTATCCTCTAAAACCATCACGCACGCGTTCGCCGCGACATTGACGCGAGCGAGCGTCCATCTGGTCTGCGCCGCTGGATTCTGACTATTCGAGAGACCTCGCTTCCATTCGACCATAGGTTCGGTTGGAAGAGGTGCTTGCTTAATCACAGGCATTTCTTGTTTCTGTTGTTGTCCTATTAAAGTAGGTGACCTTAGCGTTCGCGCGAACGCAGAGGCTAGACCGGTTCCAGCCATTTTTAGTCTCTTCGCCGCAGAAACAAAAACCGAATCATGGTGCACCGTTTCCTCTTGTTTAATTTCTTCTTCTTCTTCTTCTTCTTTTACTGCTACTTCTATCACCTCTTCTTCCTTGTTGATCTCCGGAGAAGCCCTTTTTTTGCTAGATCCGGCTCCACTGCCTGCTGCACGTTTTGTTTCTTCTTCAAAATCAATCGCTCGCACCCGCTGTTGTTGATGAGAGCTGTGATGATGTTGATGATGGTGAGAGGAGTGACGCCTGGGAGTCGTTTGGTTCGTTTGAGGTCTATTCTCGGCAACATCTGAAATTCCGGCCAAAACTGCGCCTACGCCGTGCGTTGCCAACGTTTCGAACGGTCTGATGCCCTCTTTTACTTCTCTGCGAATATTTCTTTGCAATCGCAGCAAAGCTTTGACTAAATCGCCTAAAGTTTTTGGGATCTCGAGTTCATCGCCTTCTTCTTCCTCCCCACCGTCACCAGTTTTCTTTTCTGCTTCTAGCGTCAAAATATTCACGTATTTGTCGATTAAGTGCACCATTGGATCGTCCTCGCCTCCAGTCATGACAAAATCGCTTCTCAAGTGTTTCAATGGGAACGTTCGAAAATCGGTACCCGCGCGTTTATGAGAAGTCGCCGTATTTCCAAAGCTACCTTTACCAAACACGTACCCGTACGTTCCATACCACGTGTTCCCACTACTCGCAGGGTTGAGCAATCGATACTCAACTCCGTATTTCTGCGAAACGTCCTCAACAGAAACCTCTCTCGCTCTCAACGTGTAGCAGATATTCTCCCATAAACCCATCAGTTGCGATCCGCTCAACACCATAGACCCCGCTTCTCTCCCGTTGATTCGTTTCAAGTGTCCACACCCGTTCCCATGAAGCAATCCGTGCAATAAATGCGTCTGGTGATCGACAATCGAACATTCTTTGTCGATTTCTCCACACACCGTGCACACTCTCTCGCCTTTAGGTACCGCGCAACAACACAACTGACACACTCTTTTCCCAGCCAACTCTGGTTTTCCTCTCGTTTTAAAGTCCGTGTGGACGATAAAGTGCCACTGCTTTTTATTCACCGGGTGGTGATGCCACCCGATGCATTTACAGCAATCGCAGTGTATGCACTCTTCGTTTCCTTCGACTTCCGTGGACTCTTCGTATATTCGCAAAATCGTCTTGTGCGCCGGTTGGTCCTTCGACGACGAAGGCGTCGTCAACTCAAGCGTGTACCCCCAAATCCCATCTTCCGTCGCGCGCGCGTCGGGCGTCGCCAGTTTCAAAAACTGCTTTATGTTGGACCGAAACGGACCAAAATATTCCACCTTTCGTTTAATCCAAGGCGTCGGTTCCTCGACGATATTCACCTTCCTTTTTCTCTCCTCTTCCTCCTCCTTTCCTGTGACATTAGTAGGCCCAGAACCACTGTGGCTGGTGCTTCTCCCGGACGCGTGTCTCGAAACAGCCATGCGAGCCATTTATTTATTCTCTCTCGAGAGAGAGAGATTCAGCTCAATCGCTCGCGCGAGGGGCGTCTCGAAGACCACTCACCGGGCCGAACGAAGGGAGGCGGGAGGCCCGCTCGAATTTGCCTTTTTTTTTTACTCGCACCCCCCGCCGACCTCTCTCTTGCAAAGAGAGAGAGAGACACACACAAACCTCCCCAACACTTACACAAAAACTCAAATTGAGAGGTCAAAAATAAAAAAAAAGAGAGCAAACTTTATGTTCCCTCTTCTTCTTCTTCTTCTTCTTCTCAGAGATGATCGGAGCGCTGCTCCCTGACGAAGAGATTCTCGCTTTTTCGTCCGCGCGTGAGATTTGTCTCGTTTTGTTCGTTCGTTCGTGCGCGAAGCTTTCCTCTCTTTTTTGCTGATGATGTGAATTTGCGCTCTCGAGAAACCTCGATTTTGGTTTTTGTCTGTGTGATAAGGCTGGCATTTTCAAAGAATTTAGATTTAGGGTGTCAATCGGGGGGATTTTTGCCTTTGGCCCTTTTGGTTCCCCGTGGACTATCCACTACCGCTACTATACGCTACTTTTTACTAGGAGAGAGATATGATGGTGGCGGTGACGACTTGTTCGTGTCGGTTGCGCTCGAACACCGTCGTCCCAAAGACGGAACCACCACCGTTGCGCCGCGTTTTTCACGCAAAATCATCGACGAAATGCGGTCGGCAGAACAGCGGTGCCACCGCGGCGTCCTCATCATCGTCGTCGTCGTCGTCGTCTTCCGCGGCGAGGTTGGGGATAGCGCGCGATAAAAATTCAAGCTTTTTAGCGGCAGAAAAAGCGTCGAGACACCCGTCGTCGTCGTTGCTTTTTGTGGCGGCACGCGATGACACCGAAGAGGACTTTACGACGACGACGACCACTGGCGCGGGGAGAAACAGGAAAACGCGTCGTCATCGGTGCAGAGCGTCTTCTTCTTCCTCTTCTTCTTCCTCCTCCCCGGATCGAGGGTCTTCCTCCTCCTCCTCCTCCTCTGGGAAGAAGAAGAGTGCCTCTTCTGATAAATCGAGCAGCCGAAGGCCAAAACGAACCGAGGAGGGTAACGCGACGAGGCGAGCGCTGAGCAGAGGAAAAAATGTAAAGAGGAAAAGATTACCGGAACCCTTACGATTTATGTCTGGAATTTGGGACCGGTCGTTCGATGAAGAAAACGATGAAGAGAACGAGGAGGAAGAGGAAAACAGAGAGAAAGAGAAGGTGGCATCGAAGAGGAAACAGTTCGGGTACTTTGGCGCGTTGATATTGCAAATATCCTTGGGCGCGTTTTATTGTTGGTCGTTGTTCTTGGTGCCTTTAGAGTTGTCGTTGAACGTTGGGAGAGCGCAACTGTCGGCGATATTTTCGCTGGCGACGTTGTTTTTTACTTTATCTCTGTCGTTCATAGTGCCCGCGTTGATTTCGAGGATTCGGCCGAGAACGATGTGTATTTTAGCGACGATATTGGCGACGACGGGCGTGTTTATGGCTTCGTTTTGTTCGACTGCGATGTCGATTTTTCCTTTATACATTGGGTTTGCCGGTCTGTTTGGTATCGCGTGTGGTCTAGGATACGGATTATCGCAGCAAATGTCATCGTTTGCACCGTTTGGACAAGGGTTAGGGACCGGATTAGTCACATCGGCGAGAGCGTTTGGTGCCTTCGTGTACGCGCCGATGATTGAAAAGAAGTTGGATTTTTACGGTCCAGACGTTGCGTTGAGAAACTTGTCGTACGCGATTGCCGCGTTTGGAACCGTAGCGTCGCTGTGTTTTCACAAAGCGTCCATTGAAATTCCTCTAGGCTTACGTCGAAGAAATAAGTTGGCGGTGACGGATTTAGAAACCCTGAGAAGATTGACCGATTTGCGTCCGCACACAATCAAGATGTGGTTCGTAAACGCCTTGGGATGCTTTGCAGGAATCTCGGTAATTTCGCAAGCTGCCGTGTTGCTGCTGTCCAGAGGGGACGCGACCATTTCCGCGAACGTTGCCGCTGGAGTCATGTACGTCTCTATAGCGACAACCGCCGGAAGAATTTTCGGTGGGTGGCTTTGCGATCGCTTCAGAGCAAAATCGGTTTTAATACTCGCCCCGTTGATTGGCGCCGCAGCCATGTTTTGGGCGAGCAGCACTGGTAACGCAATCGGCTCTATCGTCATGCCGCTCTCGGCGATCCGATTCGCGTTACTCGCGACTGGATTATCCTACGGTATTTTGCAAACCGCGGTACCGTGCGAAGTCCGACGGGTCGCCGGCGACGGCGACTTTGCCCGAGCTTACGGTCGTATCTTCACCGGTTTTTGCGTCGCCGGTTTCTTCGGCCCGTACGTCAGTGGGATCTTATTCGATGCGTTTGGCACCTACCGCGTTGCCTTCCAAGTTTCCGGATTAGCCAGTCTTCTCTCCTCTGTAGCCGCAACAACACTCAAGGGCGAAGCCGCAGTCCTCAGAGAGAAGAGAGCGATGGAATTGAGAGCGGTCGAAGCCGCCGCGAGAAACGATACCAGGTACATCGATTGCACGAGAACGAAAGAGAACGAGTGGGGATCAATCGATACGTAATATATTAATATGGCTGTTTCATACTAGTAAACAGCGCGCAAAGAAGAAGAGAATGTAATAGTGTATTTGTATTCGGATAATAATAATGATAATAATAATGATAACACTAATTTTCATAACAGCTCCATCATCATCGCTGAAAGAGCGCGAGACCCCCCCCGCGCTTTCATCACGTTTTTCGAGCACCTCAAAGGCACCTCTTTTTTAAAAAAATTCGCCACTTTGAAGAGCTCTCGTCCGTCGCGTCGAAAGTAAAAGAAGAAGAAGAAACGGAGGAAGAAAACACGAACGCGCGATGGAGGACGACCCGTTCGACTTTAAGCTCGGCGTGGACGCGCTGAAAGCGAAAACGGAGTCTAAACTGACGACGTTGGAAAACTTGCAAAATAAAATTGGAAACGACGTCCACGCGCTCTCCGGGTCGCCGGTAAAAGACAGCGCTCCGATTGGAACGACGAACGGAGTCGAAGCAAAGAGCACGTCGTCGTCGACGTCGTCTAAATTGTCCACAGAAGACGAGCAAAAGAAGGATAACGGTGCGGATGTAAACGCAACGATCGATTCTTTCAGCACGGAAACGAAAGTCATCTTGACGACTCTGGGAAAAATCCTCGAACGCTTAGAGGCGTTAGAGTTAGTTGCCTTGAGAAACGCGAAGGAAGTCGCGCGGGTGGAACACGCTCTGCACGGATTTATCGTCGGACAAACGAGGAAAGAAAACGGGAAAGAACCGATAACGAGCGCGAATTTGTTCACAGCCGCGGATTCCGAAGGCGAAGAAGAAGAGAAGGGCGAGAAGGAGGAAGAGGAGAACAAAGAAAATATCGCTCGTCTTCATCGGGAGGAGGAATGGGGGAGCGCTCGAAGCGGACCGCCGCCTCCTGGTGGCGCGCATCATCCTCCGCATTACCCTCCGCATAATCCTCCTCCCCACCGCCACGCCGCTCCTCCTCCTCCTCCTCACCAACACCGTGATCCATACGGTCCGCCGTCGTTCGCGAGAGGAGGGAGAGGAGGTCCTCCGCATCCTCCTCCACCTCCGCACGAAAGAAGTGGGTCTCCATCGGGAGAGTCGGCCGCGTATTATCCGGGCATCGACCATCCTCATCCTCATCCTCATCCTCATCGGTCGCCTCCGCCGCCACATCACGGAAATCCTTCAGCACCACCTCCGCAACACCACGGCCATCCTCCTCCGCCTTCTCACGCGCAGCACGATCCATATTACCAAGCGGTCCCGTATCCATCTCCTCCACCTCCGTCACCGCCTCAAGTCCAAAACGAAGATATCCCTTTGGACGTCATAGTCGGTGAATTTGCGTCCATGGGGTTCACCCGCGACGAAGTCATGACGGTGCTTGGAAAAATGGAAGCTAGGAACGAGCAAAAGGAAATGAATTCGATTTTGGATAAGCTTATGGCCGGGGAAGGTAGACTGTAAAAACATAACGAAAGAAAAAAATTGAACTATTTCTTGTGCTAATATCCTAACTTTTCTGCGTTCGAACCAAGCTCCTTCTTAACCGCTTCAAAATCTCCAATCTCGTGTTGACGCGTGACCGCGTAACACTTGTGCGTCGTAAACATCCACTCGGCGAATTTATCAGGCGTATCGTACATCTTCGCGTTTGCTCTCAACTGTTTCTCCGATTCGATTTCTCTCTCCTCTCTGGCTAGTAAAGTTTCCTCGGACAATCCCAAATCTCTCGTCGAAACGAACCGGATTTGCGTGTCCTCGTGATTGCTACTTTCTAAAGGCATCCCCCACACCCACTCAAACGCCGCTTTCACTCGTCGCATGTGAAACTTTGACGTCACCACCTCTACGTTTTTCCATCCTCTCGGAATAGCGTGCACGTATCTCGTAAAATACGCGTTGCCGATGGTATCCATGCTCGACGTATCCTTCAAAATCTTCCCGGGATGAACTTTGTGCTCATCGATCAAATATTCCGCCATCATCGTTGATTCGTGATAAATAAACCCTCCTTTTTGTAACGGAGGTGGTTTATGCGGCGTCGCCGATCCCGCTATGCATATGTACGGTTTCCCATCCGCTCTTTTATGCGACTCGGCGCAATAGTCCAAGCGTTCGAGCACCCATTCGGGAAGCCACGAGTTATCGGGAGTAAACCCGCCGGCTACGACTACGATGGCATCTAACGGTCTCGTGGAGCTACTGCTGAGGTTATCGCTCTCCCGGCGCATCCATCCTTCCTCCGTCCCGAGAGAAGAAGAAGAAGAAGAGGAAGAAGAAGAAGAAGAAGAAGAAGAACGCGTCGTACAAAAAGATGTCAATCGCTTTCGATGCCGACGTTCCCGGTAGTAAAAAACTCCTCGCGACGACGACGACGAAAACGACGACGACATCGGCGGTCCGCTCCGTCCCAAAAATTGCACCACCACCGCGCTTCCACTCTTCGAGACGACCGTTCGCGTCATCGTTATCGTTCTCGTTGCCATCTGTCAGCAGCAGCCTTTTAAATTCAACTTTTAAATATATCACGTATTAGATAAAATGTCCGCCTCTCTAACAAACTCTCTACTGGCGTTTTGTGTGCAAACAGATCGCACAATTAAATTCTCTCCAAAAAAAGTACACCAGTACACACAAACCACAATCCAATCCACGCCATATTGTTTACACACATTGCGCACACGCAAAAGCGCGCTTCGTTATTTTTTTTTGTACGTATACATAAAAAAGCATGTTCGCGAGACTGCTTCTGCGGTCTAGAAACACGTCTTCGTCGCTCGCCGCCGCTCGATTCGTCGCGGGTAACGGTGCGAGGAGCGCGTCTCCTTCTTCTTCGTCTTTGCTCGGGACGAATTATTATTACTGCGGGGGCACGCCGAGAAGGTGTGGTTCGCTCGCTACTTTTTCTTCTTCTTCTTCTTCTTCTTCTTCTTCTTCTTTCGCGACGAGAGAGAGGGAAAATGAAAAAAGAACGGAGCGTCGTGGCGTTGGTGTTGTTGTCGCGGGTGGAAGATTTCCAGCGAGGAGAGCGTTCAGTGCGGACGCCGGTTCGTCTTCCGATGCGGGGGATGGAGGCGGCGTAACGACCACCTCTACTTCCGAGAGTGAACGATTGTCGGCGATTTTGAGGGCGGAAATTAAACACGAGGCAGAATCGTACGAAGCTTCGGAGACGGCAACGGGCGGACCACCGGACGGGTGGACTTTGAGTGAGAAAGAAGGGGATTGCGACGTGTACTTGTCCAAAGAGTTTGGCGAAGACGAAGAGATTTTGGTGCACTTTTCCGCTTCGGACGATCCGATGGAAACGGAGTACGGCCGGGACGATAACGGCGTGGACGATGTCATCGACGAAGGTTTAGGTGAAGAGGATATTGAAGAGGAGTTTTCGGTGACTGTCATGAAAAATGGGAAACAGTTGGAATTTTTTTGCGTGACAGACGGCGAGCTGATTGAGATTCAACACGTGCAATACGAAGGTTTCGAGTGGAACGAAGGAAGAGGAGGAGAAGGATCTGCTGAAGATAGCACAGAAGGCGAAGAAGATGTTTTATTCGACGAAGAGTTTGACGACAACAACTATCCTGGGCCGCATTTTGAGGACCTCGATAAAGGCGTCCAGGATGCTTTTTTATCGTATTTAGAAGAAAGAGGAATAAATGCAGAGTTGGCGGATTACATCATCGAGAAGAGAATAGATAAAGAACAGAGAGAGTATACGAGTTGGCTGCAAAAAGTCGCCGACTTTCTCAAATGAGAATACATATAGTACCATGTGATGTAACATATATATCGTTTTCTACAGGCGAAACGGCATTTGCTAAAAATTTAATCTATGTTTATATGTTTACAACTTCTCACGAACCATCGCCGTGCCGAATAACTCCCACGTGCGCTTTTCGTTTCGAGTTCTTTTGCGTGCCGGTAAGTATTGTCGGACGCATATTTGGATCCAGTTGTCCGTGCCGTTACTCCCGTTCAAAAGCGTATGCTTTCTAGTTCTCAACTGGTGCAAAGTTGCCCTGTTTGCGCTCAAATCGCACGGCGGTAACCCTCTGAAGAAGTACTTTCCTTCCTCTGGCGATACCGTCACACGCAAAATGCCAGTTGCATCTTCCACTAACATTTTAAAAACGTATTCCCACTCGTTCGTGACTGGGTTTTTCACGCACCACTCCTTCTCGTCTTCCGGCCAAAAACTTTGCACTCTAACGTATAATCTGTGTCTATTCGGTGCCTCTTTTAAAAGCGCAGATCGAATCGTATCCCATTTCACTTGCGGATGCTTAATCATAGTGATGTTTGGAGAATCCACGCCAACGTTTGGCGCCCAATTCGCCACGATGTTGGCCTTTTGGCGAAACTGAACTTGATCCAGCCAAGTCGGATGGCCTCTCGCTTCAACCATCCACTTTGAGTTTGCAAAGAAAGCGCCGTTTAATTGTGCCCCGTGAACACCCGCGGTAAGATTTCTTAATTTCACCCACTGTCCTTTCTTTGGCATCTCGTCACTGAAATCAAAGCCTCGGATGTACACTGGAAACGCCGAACCGTAGGATACGGCATCTCCCATTTCTTCGAGCATTCGCCTAGTCGACGGTGGAAAATCTTGGCCTCGTTCGATGACATCTTGCGTTGGATTGACGTCTTGATCTATCGGGAGCCAATACATGGGCCCAGGTATCTCAGCTTCGTCCACGAGTTGTGGGAAATCTGGCGTCGATAAACTCATCGGCGCAGCATCCGAACCGTCCCAAACAAAAATCACTTCCGGATACCCGTCCCTGTACCCGACGTCTAGTATCTTCACGTGCAAATCGTAATTTCTCTCGCGCTGAATATCTTGAATCCTTCTGTCGTACTTTCCTAAATACGCTATCTTTGGCATTCCCAAACATTCCGGCGTGTTCTTCCAAGCGATCAAATTTTCAATCCTTTGTTGATCCTCGTCTGTAAACGTTATATCGTTGGACGATTTCTGCTTCGCACTATCCGCATCTACAATCTGCGCCGGTTCGCCACTGAACAGAACGAAATGCGTCTTCGAATACGCGTTCCCTCGCGTAAACTGACCTATTTTTGCGACGAACTGTATCGTCCCTTCTTCTCTTCCTCCGCCGTATTGGTTATTCCTACTATTCGGTCGGTAAAACGAAACTTCCAACCGATGAAATCGAATCACGTCTCCAACCTGCGCTAATATCGGTAAATCTTCCTTATTGTTCGCGAAGCACGCGATTTCAATAAACGGTGGATTCACTCGTTTCATCCCTTTCCTAGGCTTCTCGTCCACGTAATCTGAGTTTAACGATTCGTCAAACAGTTTGAGTTTCAAATACGTATCACCACTTCGCGTAATCTGAGGCTGATATTTCTCCGCTACGATGCCATAAATATGCGCTCGTTGGGTTTTCACGTTCATCCTCTCCTCGAGTTGGTACAACTCCGCCAAGGAGAGGTACTCGTACTTCCCTCCCGTTGCTCGTTTCGACGCCATCGAATTTGAATTTGTTTTTTTGTTTTTACTATTGTTCGCCGCGCTTCTTTCCGTCCCGAGAGAGAGAGAAAAGAGAGAGAGACAAACGAATAATAATATTCCCACACGCGGAGGATGCTCTTTTTGTTCTCGCTTCTCTTTGCGCGGCGTGGATTTAAGATTTAAACGAGGCAGTAGGAGGCCGTTACAAAAAAACGAGAGAAGAAGAGAAGAAGAACGTGCGCGCGCGTTTTTTTTTTGGAAATTCCTGTTGTTTGTGCTCTTTTAAAATTTTCTCCCAAAAAAAAATCTCTCGCTCGCGTAAAAAAAAATTTCAAAACCTCTTTCTTGGAAACTGCGTGAGACATACATCTCACTTTCATTACCGCGCGCAGTGAATAATTCTCTTCAAAAAAAAGACCCTCCTCTCCTTTTGCTCTCTCGCGTCGATTCGCCGCCGCTTTGAACTGTATCAATAAAGAAGAAGAAGAGAGAGAGAGAGAGAGGTTTAGTCGGGGAGATTTTTTTTTCTAGAAATACTCTTGGAGGCACCATCGTTTACTCTCGAAAAACGCGCACTCAACGAACATAAAAAAAAGTCAAACCCAGCTGCTAGAACTTTAGAAAGAGAGAGAGAGAGAGAGAGAAAGAGAGAGAGAGAGATATGAACGACCACGCTCAGCAGCAAGGAGACGAGGACGGCGAAGAAAAGGCGACGGCTTCGACCGGAGGAACGGAAACTCGTTCGATTTTTAGCGGCTCAAATCACACGTACTCGGACCACTCGAGTTCAGACGAGGAGGAGGACGACTTTGCTTCAGTCGGAGACTACTGCGCGGGCGGAGGAACGAATCAAAATCAAAATAAAAGTGCTAATAATGATAACAGTAGAGAGTACGACGACGAAAAAGAGAGCGAGTATTACGAACCGAGAGATTCTTTATCGCAATTTTCCGGATCGTCGGATAGACATTTGGCAGAAGTTTTAGATAGACAGTTGAGCGCGTTGGGCCAATCGTGCGCGGACGAGAACTCGTTAGACCCGGAGGACTTGAAAGCGCCGAGCGTACAAACCGACCCGACGAATCCGAACAACGATATTTTGAATTCGGACATGGAAGAGGGCGCGAGTGGGGGCGGTACGCCCAGAGGGATAGAAGCAGAGTTGCGAGATCCCACAAAGTTTACGCTGAAGAACTTAGACACCGGGGCGGAGTATTTAGTCGGAGAGGAAGCCGCGAACGCTTTATTGCACAAGAAGAAAAAGGCAGAAAGCGGCGGCGGCGGTAGGAAGAGCGAGGATAGGGAAAACGTTCCAACCGTGACAGATTTAACGACCGGGACGGTCATGTCTGTGGTAGAGATGGAACGGAACGTAGCTATTGAAGCGGTCACGTCGCCGATTTTGAACGAAGTCGAGAGGAGAGAGCGCCTGTCGATGAAAGAAGGTGACGGGGACGACGACAGTAAGACGAAGCAAAAAGCAACGACTAGTACGACAACAAAAGATCTCGGTGATAAGAAAACGACAGCGAAGCCTAGGAATCCCGGGCGGTGGTTGAAAAAACGTTCTACTGAGGCTTGGAACAAAACGAAGGAGGTGAGTAAAATCGCGGCAGAGAAAATCGTAGAGACCAAATCGCACTTACAACATTCTCTCGAGGAACGAAAGCAAGAGAGAAGAGCGCAAGAGGAAGAGAATAGCTTACACCATGGTCAAAGTTTAGTCAAACCTGGCTGCGAAGAAGTAGGTCAGTACCTCAAAGTGCACGTGAACAGGAAAGGGTTCAAAGATTTCTCCAAAGTCAAAGTTATTCAAAGTGTCAAAGGCCACGAAGGAGCCGTCTGGTGCATGAAGTTTTCGCGAACTGGTAAATTTTTGGCCACAGCTGGTCAAGATAGAATTGTTCGGGTGTGGACTATTCAGTGCATGAAATCAGAAGCGCCCGAAAATGCAGACACGTCGGAAAACTATCACGAAGACGGCGAAATCAAAGCATGTTCGTTCAAAAAGCGCGGAGAATCAATGTTCAAGGACGTTCCGTTGCGCGCTTACGTCGGTCACAAAGGGGACGTATTAGATCTGTGCTGGTCGCATACAGATTGGTTACTTTCTTCGAGCATGGATAAAACCGTTCGATTGTGGTACACGACTATGAACGAATGCTTGAGAATTTTTGCGCATCAAGATTTCGTGACTGCGATTGATTTCAACCCGGTGAATGATAAATACTTTGTCTCTGGGAGTTTAGACGGCAAGTTAAGATTGTGGAATATTCCCGATCACAGAGTCGTTGACTGGGTGGATATTGGAGAAATGGTAACGGCAGCGTGTTTTCAAAGCGATGGTCAGTGCGTAGTTGCCGGTTCATATCGGGGGAAATGTCATTTTTACCAAACCGTCGGCTTCAAGTTTGAGTATCTCACCTTGCTCGATATTCAAAATCGTCGGCAAAGAAATCCAATGGGTAAGAAAGTCACCGGCTTACAGTTCTTTCCAGGCGACGATCGCAAGTTACTCGTCGCATCGAACGACTCGCGATTAAGGATATACGACGGATACCTGTTGAAGACAAAGTATAAAGGGCATAAGAACAAGAACTCGCAAATTAAAGCGACGTTTAGCGAACGTGGTGATTTTATAATTTGCGGTTCGGAAACCGAATACCTTTTTGTTTGGCCAACGGTGAATACTTTCATCCCGAGCGCATTTCATGGCGGATACAAAAAGGACAAACACGCAACGTACGAAACTTTCGCCGCACAAACCGACATCGTCACTACAGCTGTATTTGCCCCGGAAGAAGTCATCATGGCGCGAATGCCAGAAAATGAAAAGGACGCGTATGTATCGAGAAGGAAGTCTGATCAAGAGGAGATTGAGAACTTGCGAATATTAGCGGCGAAAGAGTTGAGCGAACAAGTCAAAAAGTTGCGAATGAACTCTGAAGAGAAAGAGATCAAGGACGATAAAAAGAGTGCTACTTCGTCTTCGTCGCGTAGCTTAAAGTCACAAGCGTCCAAATGGACTTTGGAAATTGCAGAGGCCAAAAAAGCATGCGAAGCGAGCTATCGCAAAGCCGCTGGTCTGGGACAAATCATAGTTACCGCTGGTTACAGCGGCGAAATTAGAATATTCGAAAATGAGGCCGGACCTGAGCAGATGTCGTCTTCTCAGGTTGGGAAATAAAGAGTGAAAACTACTTTGAAATGAGTCATGCGCTGCTTAAATATCTAATCTAATCATCCGGAACCAACCCGGTTCTGAATCTAAACCCACCACTATTATTACTATCACGCGGTCTAGGAGTAGGCTCTGCAGAACCTGCATTTATTCTCCGCATTGCTGCTATGACGTCATCTCTCCCATCCTCGGATTCCTTCGCATTGGTGTTCGTCATCATCTTTGCCTGCGGTACATCTGCAGACCGTGCGAGGCGAGATTCTAACGCTGCATTTGCAGCTCGCAAACCCATCTCTCGTCGCTCGGCATCTTTTAATTTCACTCGAAAGATTTCAGTTTCCTTTTCCATTTCCGTGAGTAATTCGTGTATCGAAGTAATAAGCCGAATTTGCGCCTCGTCGACCACAACACCGTCCTCTTCATCGTCATCGTCTCCGTCAGAAGAAGCGGCTCGTTCATCAGCATTACTATTATTATTACTACTACTACTACCACCACCGGTTCCACTACTCGCTAATCGAGTTAAAGCCTCAATGAGTTCTTTCGTTGTCGCAACTGCTTCGCTCGTTCTCGTCTCGCTCACGAAATCCGCTTCAGAAGTGGATATCTCGAGAGACTCGTTTCGTTGTTCTGGTGCTGTCGAGTCGAAAGACGACACTTTTTGCTTCTGAGAGACGGCTTTAGCTTGAACCTGATTCAACCAACTCTGTAACATTTCAACGATAGGGACGTCTCCACTTTCAATCAACGCTTGGATGGCATTCGATTCTCTGACGCGTCGTTGCATTTCCCTTCTCTCTTCTTTCATAGCTTCCACAAGATTTTGATAGTATTCCCGATCCTCGTTCGCTACGCTCAGAGCTCGCTCTAACTCTTTCGATCGCTCCAAAGCATCCGTTTGTGTGTTCTCGTACAAGAACAATTTCGACTTATATTCTAAAACGACTTCCTCCAACTCGACCACTTCTCTCGCTAACTCGTTCGCGCGATCTCGGGTTTCGATGTACCCTCGCCGCGACGCGTCTCTGTCGTTTGAGATGCTCTGTTGAACGCTCGAGTGTAACATCATCTCGCTCGAAAGCTTGTTCAGCTGGTCTTCCAAGAACGTATTTCTATTCTTGGCCTCATTGAACGCACTCGTTAACGATTCATTTTCTTCCATCAAACTTTCGATAATCTTTTGGTTTTTATCCATACCACGCTTGAGACTTAATTTTTCAGTTGTCAAATCGTCGATCATGTTTTGCAACGAGATGATTTCGTCTTGCTCGAGCTTTGACATCCCAGCACTGGTACTACCACCACCGCCAAACGGCGACAGCGTTGATCCTCTGCTGAGCATATCTGAAATCGAAGATTCTCCTCCTATTTGCTCCTTTCTTCTTTTGGATTCTAAAATTTCCCTCTCGAAACTCGAGAGTCGTTGTTCCTCGCGTGGCGCCCCGCCAGCGTCTGCTCCATTATCCTCATCATTCTTCTTCTCAAGAAATTTGGAAAACCCGGATGGCACGTAATCGTCGTAATCATCCTTTGTCTTCGTCGGGCGGAAAATTGCTTCCAACTCTTCCATAGGCACATCAATCGTTGCTTTCCTCTGTTTCGCCGGCGGAGCCATTTTCTTCTCAGGAGTCACGAATCGATTCACGTACTCTTCGGGATCAAAACTTTCATCTAACGATGACATTTTCTTTCTATTATCGATATCATCTTCCTCCTGGTTTACAAAAGCACGTAGATTCATTTTTACCGGTGGAGTCGCCTCTTCTTCCATGCCCATACTCCCATCCGCGTTGTAGCCCTCATTGTTGAAAGAAAATCGAGGCGGAGGTGGAGACATAAACGCTGCTTTGCCTTCTCCTTCCAATCCATATTGCGCTTGCTCCGGAGCACTTAGTCGTATCGGCGTTTGTCCTTGTTCTTCTTCTCCTTCTTCAGTTTTACTATTATTAGTATCACTATATCTCACCGCATCTGGTGCCATCGTAAATGCAAACGTCTCCGTGGTCTTCGATGTTTCTTCTTCTTCTTTCGTCGACTTCATCGGAGGCGCACTTTTGCTCGAATCACCTTCTCCTTTTTCTCCAACAACCTCCTCGTTCGCATGCGATGCAGAAGCAACGACGTTCGTCTTCTTCGCCGCTTTCTTCTTTCTGTACGCGTCCAACTGATGATGAAAAAATGATAAAAAACGATAGTCAGAGAAAAGACAGATAGAGAGAGAACATCGTCAGCGTCTCGCGATGCACAAATCCAAAACAGAATAACAACAACAACACCCGGCGAGAGACGTTTGAAAAAAAAAAGCACGGCACAGAGAGAGAGAGAAAGAAAATCTTTTCTATATTACCTTGGCCCGCCCAGCGGCTTTCGCGCTCATGTTTACGATTTTAGCGTTTGAAAAAACGGTTGGTCGTTAACGCTCCTTCTCGTCGCGCGCGGTTTTTGTCGAGACGGTGCCGCTGTCGCTGCTTCTCGTCATGCTCTTTATCGTTGATGATTTGGGTGGGAAAATGAGGAAAAATTAATTAGAATTCACCTAAATTATGAAAGACTTCAAAAAAAGGCGAGAGAGGGAGGAACACGCGAGACAACATGAATAATAATAACACTAACAACAACAACAACAATTCAAAAGAAGAAACCGGGAGAGACACGCCTCAGTTATACTCCGCCATCGTCGGCGGGGAAGGGCAAGATTTCGTGGCGACGACTCTGAGCACGTCCGCGCAGGTACGAGAGACAGAGGACCATTTTTTTTCCATCGACACGTGTGGTACTTTTCTTTTCAATCTTTGCAATTTCCTTCTTTCTATATTTGTGTCTCTTTCTTCTTAACGTTTGAAACGCGATGCGAGGGAGATTGAGAGCGCTAAAATCTTCTCTGACCGGCGGCTTCGCCGATGTTTGTTCTTTTATTCTTGAACAGGTCGAAGCGGCGGTGCAAAAAGTCCAATCCTCGTGCGCGTTGAAAAATGCCTCCGGGTGCGAACAATACCTGGGCCTGTTGGATCAGTTGGAGATTTCGCGACCGCTGGCGTATAAATACATCTTAGACGACGCATCGGAAGAATTACTCTCGCGGATTAAAATTGCACCGCAAGGGAATTTGTTGAGTTTGTTGCAAGCCTCGTTTCCGTTTATAGGTATCGAAGAGTTGAAACGAATCCCGCTGACTATTCTCGAGAGGTTGAGTCCGGTGCCGGCGAATTATTTGAAACTGATATCGAGGGATTTGAGTATTTTTAGACAGTGTTCGTTGAAAGTGCAGAGGCAGGTGTGGGTGATGGATAAAGGGACGCTCAGGAAGCATTTATCGAGCGTTTTAGATTCATACGGGGAGGAAAAGGAGGTTGTGAGAAGACACTCGTCCATTGAGGATGTGCAGTTGGCGCCTTTGGTCGCGGAGGAGGATTGGAGCGCACCGAGGAAAGAGTCAGAGGAAGATTTGGGTGGCGCAGGAGGACAATCCCGAGGGAAAAAAATAGCGAATAGCAAGAAGAGTAGTAGTAAAGCGAACGCAATTCAAGCGAGAAAAGAGGCGAGTAAGAAAGCGACGACGTCGTCGGTTGACGTCACCGCAGCAGCTGTTGTGGACGTGGTCGATAACAAGGACGTGCAACCGAGACGAATATTGCGAGGGAGATCTCCAGCGATTCACCGTTTGCGAAAGGTTGTCGGCGATAACATCACGCTTTACAACGCCGTCGTTCGAGAGATACGCACGAGATATGCAAATACCGGGGATCCTTCCACGTGCGCGTTGCGCTCGCAGTTTCTCATGGCATTTCACGACGATGAGGTGCAAGAATTGTGTGAAATTGATCCCTCCCACAGACTCGCGTGGCTTATGGACGCGTGCGTTCGCGATAGATACTTAGATAACAGAAGATTATTAGAAATGGGGAACATTCTAGATTCTGCGGAGTTAGCATCGAGGAATGACGTGAAGAACAAAGGCAAGGCGCAACCGCCAAAGAAGAAATTAAAAGTAAAGTTCACGTTTGGAGCTGCCGCGAAACCTACTGTTTCGGAATCAGATGGAGGCGCATCCGCGGTTTCTCGCGTTCAAAAGATTGAAGAAGTGGTGGAACCAGCGGAAACGATTTTAGGGGATATGGGAATGATTTTACGAGATCCTCCGGTGTTTCATTTGCTTTTGCACGAGACCATGCGTACGTTACAATTCGTAGTGAAAGACGAGCGACAACCTAAAACTGACGCTAGATTGAAAAAGTTAGCAAAATTCATCTGCTTAGCGCTTAATGCAAGAGAACTATTGCAAAAAGGTGATATGGCTGTGGTATCTGCGGTACCTCCTGAGATTTTAGGGGCGTTTTTCCCAATGCTAGCTGATTTGATGATTGAAAAAATGCTCTCGGAAGACTCCGACGACGAAGATGATTCGGATGATGAAGAAGAAGAGGAGGAGAACGACGACGATTCGGACGACAAAGGTTCCGATGATGATTCCGACGACGATTCCGACGATGAGGATGACGACGATGACGATTTGGAAGAAAAGATTGAAAAACTTTCGGAGATGATTACAGAGTCACCGGCGATTCGCAAGTTTGCGCTCATGTACGGAATCATTTGCTTAAAAGCATCGGATAAAATTTCCTGCAAAGCGGCTAGATTAATGTTTGAATCAGTGGCAAAAGCATCTAAAGACGCTGACGTCGTTGATGATAAAGACACCTATCTCATGCTCGCGAAGCGAGTACGGGGGATGTGCGAACTGAACCTCCCCCAATATAATAAAACGAAAGGTAAGAAGAGGAAAAAGGGTGGTTCGCAAAAGAATCCCATAATTCCTTTTAGCTCTTCGAATCAAGTGTGGGAAACGTGCGTTGGTACAGCTTTGACGAAAGCTTCCATCGGTTCGTACGACATCCACGAAACAATATTGGACATTCTAGCGGAAGCGTCAAAAAAATCGAGACGAAATAAAATGTCACCGGAAGAATTAGGCAAAGCTGTCGACAAGGTACTCATCGCAACGAAAAAGACACGCAAAGTGCAGCGAAAGAAGAGAGAGGCGAGCGAAAATTACACGTGGGAATGCGAGCCGTTGCCACCGGGTGCGACAGAAGAGAAGCGAGTGGAGAGCAAAGAAACCATCGCTTTGGCGCTTCGTAATCCCAGTGCGGGTTCTCAATCGCCGTTCACCATGGACGATCTTCGAACCAAATATTCCGAGTTCACGACGAATTTTGGCATCACGGAGAAAGAAGCACCGGCCTTGTTTGCCTATCTGTCCAAAAAAGAAAAGATGAAACGCAGTCGAAGCGGTTTAGGTATCGCAAAGGACGACGACAAGAAGAACGACAATCCCGACTCTGAAGAGGAGGAGGAGGACGACGACGACGAAGGAAAGAACGGTGAAGAAGATGGCGATACCGTGGACGACAATGATAACGAAACGAAAGGCGATGAAGACAAAGACGATGGTGCTGGTTTAAAATCGCCCGTCATGGACTATTGAAAATGTGATATTGTACAGAAATCTAATGTGCTATCAGTTTTTAACTATTTAAGTCATCTATCTTCATCTGTATCGTCTCCAGCTCCTTGAAAAACGTAAACAGCTCCTCTTTCTTGAACTCTATCGACGTCGTCTCGTTCTTTTCCATGCAAAGCTCCAACACAGCGGTCACTTCGTCGTTTCCTTTTTCTTTGCTCTTTTTGTTCGCCGTGTTTGTATTCGTATCTCCGTCGTTACTACTATCGAACAACCCAACCTGCGTCCTCCATCGCACGGACTCTAACCGCTTCACCATACCAAACGTGCCTCTCGCAAAACTTCTCTGCAGTTTCTCTTTATCTCTCGAATAAACCTCGTGCATAGAACTCGCTAACTCTGCGCCGCACGCACACTCCGTCAATAACGTCTCCGCCAAAGCATCAGCCGTCCAGTCCTGGCCAACTGCTTTTTTCAAAATCAAAATTGCATCCGTCGCCAACTGCTCGATCATTCGTTCCAGCCTTTCCCTTTCGTCGCACGCAAGCGCACCGTCTCCTGTTCTGTCGTTTCCCTTTCGTCGCTGCGCGCCGTCATCGTCGTCCTCCTCAAAACCCGAGAACAGTTTCGAGCGCAACTGTAACATAATTTTCTCGCTTTTCCAATCCGTCCTCGTCGACGTTACGTGATGTCGATGGTACGCGTTCACGAGATGATCGAGGAACGCTTGAAACTTCTCCGGAGACGACGAGGAGACCTCGTCGCAGTTGCGGACCGCGGTTTCAAACGATGACATTTAAGGAGGAAGGGACGGTGTTACGATGGTTGGTTATTTACTGTTTATTGAAACAAACACTCCTACAGAGTGAAGGAATCACCTAGTTCATTTTTACTTGTTGTCGCTCTCAGCAGACTTTTCTCGCGATTTCGCGTAGGCAAAATACGCGCCAGCGACGCCACCTAACAAGGCGAGTTTACCGCAGGCTTCGCCAAAAGTCTCCGGCCACTCAAAAAACCCTCTGATGTCATCCATATTCGGAGCGATGAGTCGTAAGAACAAAGGTCTTTGGGGAAGTAAAACGACGTTGACTCTGCGTTTGACGGCTAAAGTTTTTGCCAGATGTTCGCGAACGATGCGCGGCGAGAGCGTTTCTAAAACGTCGTCGCGGATTTGTTCCGTGTTTTCGTACATTTTGTCGATGTCGCCGTTCAAGACGGGTAAAAGTTGGGACGCGTACATGGCGTCCACGTAGCTCACCCAGAAGGAGTTTTCTTCTTTGTGTTCTTGGATGGATCTCAGTTCGACTTCTTTCGCCGTTTGACAATCTTCCTCAGTCGGTCCTTCGCTGATTAACTGTTCAATCTCTTCCAGAGCTACTTTGGAGAGTTTTTCGCCGCTTTTCGGGTCGCACGCGAAAACGACCATTATGTCGCCTCTGTATGATTCACCGTTCGCCGCGTTCGGGTCTTGGTACGCGAACGAGGTATTGGCGGCACAACTGTATATTTCACCTCGTTCGAAACGCAGGCGAGCGAGCAAGCGGCGCTCGATGATGGCAGCAGAAATCATCGTGAGAAATTTGCTTCGAACGATCACCTGCGAGCCAGCTAAAGTTGGACCATTAAATTCTTCGCCTCTGGCGAGCGCTTCTTGTTTCAACTTTGCGTCTGGATTCTCAATCATCACCGGAAACGTCAAACTCGCGACGCCTTGATGTTCAATCATTTTCAATCGCACACGTTTACTAACTGTTTTCTTTGGAAACTCAAACGGCGCCGGTTTGACTCGAGAAAGTTTCTCTTTCGAATCTATCGGGCGCGGAATAGAACCTATGTACTTCTCCAAAAGAGGCAAAATCTTTTCAACATCGAAGGCGCCGACGAGAACCATCGTAAAATGCGATGGGTCCACGAAACACTCGTTGAAGTATCGACAGGCTTTCTCCGCATTCATCTTCGCGAGCGTTTTGAGCGTGATCGGTTTGGAGAGGTACGAGTTACCGTAGGTCAAAGCCCGCTGAATTTCCGCGAACACTTTCATCGGGTCCCTCTTTGCATTCTTCACCGCCTCTCTTTGCATTTCGCGCAAAACTTCCAGATCGTCCTCGTTGCATTGATTTTCTACGTTGTTGGAGAAGATGAGGTGCGTGCACTGCAGAAGCACATCGATGTGGTCGGGCGAGGTTTCGCCAACAATAGATCTCTTATACGTGCCTATGTTCGGAACAACTTCGACTCTTTTTCCTGCCATGGCGTCGGAGAAAACTTCCGGCCGGTATCCGAACACACCTAATTCGCGAGCAACCTGGCCCGCAAAGAGCGCGTCTTTGTATTCCTCTTGCGATACTTCCGATAACCCGCCTCTGGCGACAACGCGCATCAAGACTTGGTCGTCCAAAAAGTTTGTACTCTTAAGCGCTATTTTTATGCCGTTTTTCAAAATAACTTCGGTTACGTCCGAAACTGAATGCGTCCGCGTGGATGCAATCGCCGTCTCGCCTTCTTTCAACGGTTGCGGTTCAGCCATTAAACGTTCCGGAACAAAGAACGCTGCCGAGTTTTCTTCAATTTCCCCGAGCCGTTCCTTTTCCGCGACTCGATTCAACGCTTCGCGTAAATCTTCCTCATTCGTTTTCTTCCTACCTTCCTGTAATCGAATCATGCAGCTTTTTGACACGCTCACATCTTGCGCATATTGAAACACGTCCTCCAAGGTGACTTTCTCTATGCACGCGATTGCCAGCGACGCCTCTAATCCGGCACCAATAACCATATCGCCGCGCAAGAAGTGCTGCACTAACTCATCTCTAGCGTCCGTACAGTATGTTTGATCTCTTTCTACGTATAATGATTCCATATCCGCGATTTGATGCAACTTGGCGATGTGCAATTCCTGCGCGCTAAAACCAAACAAGCGCGCTCTCGAGACTTCGGTCAAGACGCTCTCGAGCGCGTCCTTCGCCTTGCTCGATTCGCATGTCATTTGTACAGATAACAAAGAGCTCGTTCGCGATAAATCTTCAGAAACGATGCCAGCGCTAAAAAAATTCGGTTTCGGCCGTCGCATCAGTTTATACAATCGATTGTCCAAACACATTTTGTAACATTCTTGGATGGTTTGCTTGAAATAATCTTCCGGAGTCGCGATTGGTCTTTGTTCGAGGTGAAACGTTGCGTTGACGACCGTGTTTGATAGCTCGTGATCTACGTGGCAGCAAATGCGCGGTTTTGTGTGTTCTGGAAACGTCGGTCGAATGAATTTCGGCGGCGGAGGAACGTGTTCTGCCGGCGCTAATGGGGAAAACAATCTGATAATTTTCTCCTTCACCGCGCCGACGTCCTCAAAATCGCCGGTGACAATAACTGCCATGTTTTCCGGTCTGTACCACTTGTGGTAAAAGTTACGAAAGATTTTCCCGGGAGCGTTTCGAATCACGTCTTCTGCGCCGATGGGTGAACGGTCTGCGTATAAGCTGCCTTCACACAATGCTTCCCAATACGCTTGCGCTGCCCTTCCTCGCGCGTCTCTTCCCGATCTCCATTCTTCCAACACCGCGCCTCGTTCATTATCGACGTCTTCGTCAGAAATCCGTACCCCTCTTGCGAACTCGCTGAAAATCTTAAGCGATTCCTCGAGCACGTTCATATCTTCGATAGGCACGGTCAACTCAAACACCGTCTCGTCTGAACTCGTGTATGCGTTTTGACACGCCCCAAACGCGGCGCCGACCGATTCCAAGAAATTCACAATCTGAAACGTTTCGTACGACGTCGTCGCTCGAAACGCTAGGTGTTCGACAACATGCGCGACGCCTCGCTCTTCCTCGTTCTCAAAAACCGATCCAACATCCACGGCTAAAGCTAACGCCGCTCGATTTTCCGGTTTCTTACACTGGCCGATAAAGTATCGCAAGCCGTTGGGCAAAATACCTTCCTCGACGCCCAGTTTATCGAGAACGCCATCCGTCGCGCCTTCGCCTCCTTCTTTTCCCGTCAAAGCCGGACCTAACGGTAGCACCGTTTTAAAGTGCTTCTTCAAATCGTACTTTGGTATCTCGCTCGTCTCTTCTTTCTTTTTCTTTTTCGTCGTCGTCATTCTCGCGGCTTTGGCATCTTCTTCGCTCTCCTCGTCGTCGTCCGAGGAAACTGTGCCACCTTCGAGTGCTGCTGCTGCTTCTGCTGATTTCGACATCAGCACGTCTTGACTCAACTTCCTCGGCGGCGACGGCGCTAATACCATCGTCGCGTTCGAATAATCATCATCACTACTCCGCGCTCGAGGGGGCGAGATGTTCACGACGGAAGGCGGCGGCGTCGTCGTCGTCGTCGTCGTCGGAAGTGGAGGCACGAACAACGGAGGAGGTAACGCGTCGTCTTCATCGTTTTTCCCGAACGGGTTTGTTTGTGATGGTGTTCTCGTTCTCTCTTCGTCATCAACTGCGTTCTTCTTCTGGCCGCCAGGAACGAACGCCGGCGCGTTCGCGTTCATGAATACTTAATATATATTTCGCTTGGTGTTTGTGGTAGTATCTGTAGAGTTTACGCGCGCTGCGATGCACTTTACACGTGAAGAGTTTGAGAGGAGAAAAGAGTGAGCGTTTTCGGGAAAAAGCGCCTCAAAAACTCTCTTCCTTTCTTATATATATCGCAACAACATCGAATATCATCTCGCGATGGACCAGTTCAGAGCGCGTTGAGATACAGAATATATATATATATATATATTTATATATGAGGTAGGGAAAGATTCAGGGACATCGTCGAGATGCGCGCGTGTTTCACGACGTCTTCTTCTTCTTCTTCGCGAGCGTTTCGGGAAGATGCTTTTAGGGGATCGGAAGGAGGAACGCGACGAGGATGTCATCATCGGTCGAGAGGAGGAAGAAGAGGAAGAACAACAACGGCGAAAGGTTTAAGAACGAACGATGCGAATGAAAGAGGAGACGATGAAGAGATCAGAGGAGGCAATCGCGAACAGCGAAATACGAAACCGTGGAGGAAGAAGAACGCACCCACAAAACGAGTTGAAACGACGAGAGAGGAGAAGGCGGCGTTTGCAGCGCTGAACGAACGGATTTTAGAGTGCGCGTCGGCGGAAGAGATTGGCGCGTTTTTGGAGGCTGAAGATGTCGTCGCGCTGTCCGATGTGAACATATCGACTATATTTTCTCTTTTAGGGAGGAAGTGTAACGCGAAGAAGATGTCAATGAAGGGCGACGACGGCGGGGATTCGGACGGATGGGACGCGCGCGGGATTGAGCGATTGGTAACGTCTGAAGCGTTTCGGGAGAAGGTGTCATCGCGGTGCGAAAAAGATGGATTCACGAGTAGCTCGAGGATTGTATCGACGATATTTTGGAGCGTCGGGAGAATGCAGCAAGGGAAAGTAAAGTTTGTAGAAAATGGTGGGTTTGAATCGGTATGGATGAGTTTAGAGAATGGACTAGAACGCGTGTGTAAAGAGCAACGCACGCTCTTGTTTGAAAAGATATTTCCAGAATATATGCCACCAAAATCGTGCGCAAGCATCGTGTGGGCGTATGCAACCGTAGGAAAAGCATCCATACCTGAAAACTTGAGAAATGCCATCGAGTCTATCGTTATAAAAAAGATTAGCGAATGCAGAGCCGGGGATATCGCCGTCGCGACGTGGGGGTTGACGCGATACGGTGTGGACATTTCCCCGAAGAATCGCAACAAATATTGGAAGAGCATCAAAGAACGTTTGCTAGAACCGGATTTGTTTGAGAACGAGCTGCACTTGGAAAATGCGGCGAGATTAATTTCAGCGAGCGGGGCGGTGAGTAGCGGTTTCTACGCTGATTTCGTGGTTGAATTGGTGCGGCGAGCGGCGAGGGATATGAGTTACAAAAAGTACGCCGGAAAAATGAGGACGCGAGAATACGGGCACATCGTCGCAATGCTCGTTGGCTTAGCGAACACTAGTAGTAGTAGTAGTGACACTAATAATAGCGGCGATGGCGCGGCTAAACGAGAGAGCGAAGAAGATACCGATCGGGCATTGATGGAAGCTTTGAATCCTATATTTGAAGAAATCATCGAAACGCCTATGGCGTTCAAGCCAAAACAGTTGGCGCAGTGTGCGACCGCGATTACGAAGATTTTATTCTCTCGAGATAAACTGAATTGGTACAAAGGGCACGATAGTTTGCTAGAGAACGTTGGAATCGATATCGGAGATGCTGGAGAGCAACAGAGTGCTGCTACCCGGGGCGAGGACGAAGAGCGTCTTCGTTCATCTTCGTTCAACGTCGCCATACGAGCTCTACAAAGTATTTTTCGGGCGTGCACGACAGATGCCCAAGTACTTGCACAATTTAAAACGAGAGATTACACGAATCTGTTGTGGGCTGCGATCAAATCCCGCGCGAAAATCCCAATTGGATTTCTAGAGCAATGCGAAGACTATGCGATTGATAATCTCGATGCGCTCAACGAGTTAGATTTAGTGTATTTCACGTACAGTTTGGGAAACGCGCAGTATAGCGTGGAAAAGAAAAAGAAGGATCCCAACAACGAGACGTATAACCCAACGAGATACCTCGCCTACGCCGTGAGCAGAGCTGAGGAATTGGCCGAAAGTGGTGGCTTTGACGCCAACGTGCACGTAGCGCCGCTTCTCAATTCTTTCGCCAAGAATAAATTTAATCCTGGCATGATGCTCATCGATAGATGCGAAAAAATTATTCAAAGCAAAAGCTCGGCGCAGTCGCTTCGTCCAACCGTTGCTTCACAGATCATGTGGTCGTTTACGAAACTCGAGTACGTACCGAGCGACGAAACGCTGAAAAATATTGAAGCCGCGTGGCTCAATCCTTTATCAGATGGACTCAACTTTCGAGACTTTCAGGAAGGATCTTCGTTGCTCATCTGGGCGCACGCAACGCTCGGTAAATTACCGTCTGCTGATTTACTACTCAAGTTAACGACACCGCCCACGAAAAAAGCGGCGTCGTTTTGGACTCCGGTCTCGATGTGGATGACTTTTTGGTCGCTTTCGTTACTCTACGCCTGCGTCGCAAGCACATCCGAGGATAAAGCTACCGTTGAGAATGCCTTGAACAACTTCTGTCAAAAAGTGATCTTACCGAACGGTGGTATTCGCGCCGATTCACTCGATAAAAAAGGTTTAGGCGCGTGCTATGCGTCCATTCTTCTCTTGAAGGGCACCCCGTTGCAAGGTGCGGCGAAGGAGGCCATGCCGGGAGACTTCGAGAAAGTCGCCAAAAAGCAGTGGATTCTACAAAAGCGCAAAGATTCGCAAACCTCAAAGTTGCAACAACAAGTCGAAGACTCTCTCAGACGACTCAACATTCATTTCTTCGAAGAGCGCGAACTTGAAGATGGGTTGATGCGTCCTGATTTCTTTATCGAAAGCTCCGCCGTTGAGAATTTCCTCCTCAGTCATGGCAGAGCACCTCCATCGAACGCAGATCTCAACAAAGACGTCGTCCTCGAAGTCGATGGCCCGCACCACTTCGCCATCTCCGCTTCGACTGGTCAAAGAACTTTACTCGGTTCCACGGCCATGCGCAACTTTCTCTTGAAAGAACGCCTAGGTTTGCGTCTAGGGGTCATTCTCTTCGACGAGTGGGGCGAGTTGGAAAGCTCGACGGAACGAGACGAATACGTCGAGAAAATTCTCTTAGAAACCACCCGCGGGTAAAGCGTGTAGTCATATGTATCTTGTTAGCTGTTGAATGTATGTAATAAATGTGCTCGTAGAAAGCAGAGCGTTGTAAAACTTTTGCACAGAATGAAAAAAGTAGCGTCCGCAGCAAAGTTCAGAATGTGTGCACCCTCTCTCTCTCGTTTTTTTTTCTCTCTCTATCTTCGCGTATTTTCAAAAACCACAGAAAAAATATAGGAGGCGTCTCATCGCCGCGCGCGCGCCGATGTCTTCGAGAATTTTGCGAGGAATAGAGACAGCGGGGACATATTGGTGGTGCGAAGGATGCCATCAAATGTTTTTTGGTGTTTTTACGGTTGGACAAAGCTGCGTTAACTCGTTCAAGAAGTGCTCTGGTTCTCTGCGAAATATCAAATCGCCGAAGGAATTATCGAAGGAGCTCGAGAAGAGAGCTGAAGAGAAACTCGCGACCACTGGAGATCCGTTCGAGCTATGGAGACTCGTGACGGAGCGTAACAAAGATATCTTTGTTATGCACATTGTCCCGCGTTTGACGAGTCAGGATTTGAAGTTCTTTCATCAAGTGAATAGGGCGGCGAGAGAAGTTGTCAAAGAGGCGAATGCGATGAAGAAAGTGAAAGGAAAGTTTCAAATAAGCGAATTGACTACAATTCAGAGTTTGAGGTGGGCGTTCAATCGTTTCGAAGGGAAAGAGGAGGACTTTTTCGCCAGCGTAGCGAGGACTGGCAATCTGGCATTCGTTAAGTGGTGTCGAAAATTTATGAAGTGGGACCACCGCGTGTGCACAGAAGCGGCACTTCGAGGCGATTTCGCGATGTTGAAGTACGCTCGATCGAGAAAGAATCCAAACACGAGGAACAGAGTCTGCGATATGAAGTTACTTTGCAGGTGCACTTGTAACGAAGCGGCGAGAAGTGGCTGTCTCGCATGCTTAAAGTATGCCTTCAAGGAGAAATGTGGCTGCTCTGTTAACTGTGATAATAAAGACAACGTCCTGAATATTGCAGCTCGCAAAGGGCATCTCGAACTCCTGAGATGGGCGATAGAAGAAGGGAAGGTTGAATTTCCGGAAGACGAGAACGATGACGAAGAGCTGGAAGAGGACACGCCGTGTAAAGCTGCAGCTCTTGGAGGTCACCTCGATTGTCTTAAGTACTGTCGAGAGAACGGGTGTCCGTGGGGTCTGTGGGTGATGGAAAGCGCCGCGTTCTCAGGATCATTAGATTGTCTGCGATACGCATGTGAGAATGGTTGTACGTGGTCCTTCTTTGAATTTGATCACGGATGGGAAATTTTTGAGCATGGTTATGAGTATTGGCGTGGTGTAACGCAATACGCAGCGGCTATGGGAAATCTAGAGATCGTCCAGTACTCTCTCGAGCATGGCGCTCCATGGTCTCCATACACATGCGAGTACGCCGTTAAAAATGGTCACTTGGATATTTTACGTTATGCACTTGCAAATGGTGCAACGTTCAGTCGTGATTATGAATGGACAGATATCGAAGAAGACTGGTTCGGTGTTGGATCACAGTGTGCCAGACTGGGAAACCTGGAAATGATGAAGGTCGTTCACCAATCGGGCGGGGAATGGGGAAGCCTGACGATTGAGTTTGCTATTGAAAATAATCACTTTGATTGCTTACAATATGCGTTTGAACATGGCGCGGAGGAAGCTGATACAGGAGATATTGGCATGTGGGAAATAGATGATGAGTATGTGGGCGACATTGGCACGGCTGCAAAACATGGTAACTTTGCTATGCTTAAATATATCGTCGGAGTGATGAAGAAGGAAATATGTGAAAGATACACTTGGAATGGGGATGACGACGATGGAGATAGGGAAGAATGCTATGCGGCTGGAAGTGGCTCATTGGAGTGCTTGAAGTACATTCACTCTCTTCTCGACACACTAGGATATCCACTCCTCGGAGAAGCGTGCGTTTACGCTGCCAGAAATGGCCATCTCAGTTGTCTACAATACGTCGTAGAAAACGCGAAAATGACTTTGAAGGAAAGCGCAGAGGTGCTTTCGGTAGCGTGCGCAGCAGCGAAAGTAAACAAAAGGTACATGTGCCTCGAATATTGCCGGTCGCTCCTTAAACACGATTCATCCTAGAGTAAAACTCTTACATAGACATATACATTTAATTTACAAGAGATATAAAGAGAGACATACGCGAGCACATTTACTGCACTTAATCTCTACGAAAGCCTATCGGTGATTGATATTTTCTGTTGGTCGTCTTTTGCTCCTCCTTTTTCCTGCTGCTGCTGCTGATTATGATTCGAAAAATTATTGTTACTACCGTTCTTATCCCCTTTCTTCCTATTCATTCTCCTCTTTTGCGTTTTCGTTGGTTTACCTTGGCCGTGCTGGGATTGCTGCTTCTGCTGCTGATTCATCGGCGGCTTCTTCTGTTGTTGCTGTTGTCTAAAACTACCGTTCGTAAACTTTTCTCTATTGTTGTTGTGGTTCTTGTTGTTATTATTCCCTTCGCTATTCCGCTTACGTTTCTTATTCTGTTTCTTCTGTTGTTGCGCGTTAGTATTATTCAACCTCGCCGCCGGTATGAGCTTTGGCCACTTATTCACGGTCGTCGTCGGCTTCTCGCTCTCTTCTTCTGCCTTCTTTTCCTCCTCAGGCTCCTCCTCCTCTTCCTCCTCCGGCGGTGGCGGCGTTTCGATCCTCTCCATCCCCAACAAACCGTCCTCTAACTTTCTCCTCTCCTCTTCCTCCGCCTCTCTTCCAGCCTCTTCAAACTTCTGCACGTGATACTCGCACTCGTCCAAAACTAAGCTCTCGAAGCACTCCTTCTCTCGCCATCGCTCGATGTTTCTTCTCACCGTCGCCAACTGCTCCGTCCGGCACTCGCATATCTTCTCCACCAACACTGAAATCTCAATCGCAAATCTCTGTCGGTACAAACTCGCAACTTTTGCATTCTCGTGCATAACCAGCGAGCTAATCACGTACATCATGGACGGCCTATATTTCGGTTTCATCGTTTGCGAATACTTCGAGACGACGTTGACGACCAACTTGTATCTTTTCGAGGCATCCGTGGTCGCTAAATCCGTCAGCGATTCCAATTGGTCTTTGGAACCGGATTTTAAGGTTTTGATTTGGTCTATGAAGGAGCGTTCCCAACTGTTGCCATCGTCGCTGGAAACGATTGGTGGTCGCGCGCCTCCCGCGATCGCGGATGGTGGTCCCTGTCTTTCCATCATCGGTGGTTTTGTTTGCGTTGACGTTCTGCGAAGGAGTTTCGCGTGCGGCGATAAATAATCTTTTGAAAGAATGACGTTTTTCTTTTTCCAATTTGGACGAAGAATTGGCATTTTATAACCGCCCCCGGCGCGCTTTTATCGCGTTTCTCTCTCTCTCTCTCTCTCTCTCTGCGACGACGAAAACGACGATGACGCGAAAGTAAAGAAATTTGATCTTTCTCGCGTTCTTTCGTTTTAAATATGAATCCAGACCTTTACGAAGAAGAAGAAGAAGAAGAAGAAGAAGATGGCAAAAAGAATCTCTACGCCGGTTGGCGACCGGAACCGGACCGGCTTTTCGTGAAAGAGTTACTGTTGAAAGACTGCGAAGAACATCCAAACTCGTTTCGAGAGGAAATCATAAACACGCGAACGCCGGTAAAATTGATAGGAGGGTTCAAGGACACGGAGTTTGAGTGCCTGTTGCAATGGTCGAACGATTTTTTGCGAGAGAAGTGCAAAGAGGAGAAAGAGACAGTTATCGTCGAGCGGGTCGTTGAAGACGAAGACGAAGACGAAGACGAACAGAAGGAGGAGGACAATGACGATGACGACGAAGGAGCGAATGCGTTCGGGAAAGGAACTCGAGAGCGAATGCAATTCGCAGATTTTCTCACGTCGTTCGAACGGGGCGACCACACGCAATATCTCTCCGCCTCGAACGGCGAGCGGTTCGATAAAGTCGACGGGCGACCGGAAATTTTATCGAGTCCTCTAAAGAGTTTAGTGAACCCGTTTATGCTCTTCGGGAATGAATTGAGAAGGAAGCAGTGGAGCAACGAAAGGCGCGAGCGGGATTTGACTGCGCTAGACGGGGAAGGGAAAGTGCCGCTGAGACCGAAACTCATGGGCTGGTCGACAATATCGACCATGAACGTGTGGATGGGTAGAGGCACGAAAGGTGAAACGAGCAGCGGTTTGCATCACGATTTCCACGATAATTTGTACGTCCTCGCGAGAGGCTTTAAACGGTTCGAATTATACGCGCCGAGCGAATGCGAGAAGATGTACTTAAAAGGACGAGTGACTCGAGTGTGTGAGAACGGAATGATTTGTTACGACGACGAGACGCCGAGTTACGGGAAAGAGTTTGAAATGGCGAAAGAGAGAGTGGAGAGAGAACAGAAGAGGTTGGAGAAGCAGTGGGCGACAGAGAGAGGAGAAGTGGAAAAGGAGAAGAGAGAAAAAAATGAAGAAGAAGAAGAAGAAGATGATGATGATGAAGATTTTGAGTTTGACGAAGACACGTTTGTGGACGACTACGTAGACTCGGACGAAGAAGAAGCTGAAGAAGAAGGAGAAGAAACGGAGGAGAAAGACGAAGTCGTAAACAACAATAGCAACAAGCGCCACAAAACGGGCGCGGAAGGAAAGAAGAAGAAAGCGTCTTCGAAACCTCTCCCGAAAAGTTTTAGCACCGTAGATAAATCGAATCTCGATCGGTTTCCAAAGTTCAAGCAGGCAAAAAAGTTGACGTGCGAACTGAAAGCTGGCGAGATGTTGTTTTTACCCGCCGGATGGTTCCACGAAGTTTTTTCCTCCGAAAAGAACGTGTTTCAAACCAAACCGGGTTTCGAAGGCCACATGGCTTTAAACTACTGGTTTCAACCGCACAGCAAAGAAGGCGTGGAAATCGAAGGTCCGCACGGCGTTTCGTCGGATACGCCGCCAAGTCGAAGGATGATTTTCGAACGCGACTTTGAACTTTGGTTAAACAGACAGAAATGGTATGAACCGCCGGAGATGGAAAAATATCACTACGAGATTCCGTCCGATACCGATAGCGACCCGATGGAACAGGAGAGAAGCAGAAAACTGAAAGAATGGATGGAAAATAATAAGGAGGAGGTAGAGAGGACCCGAAGAACGTGTAGAGAATCTAGAGAATCACAAGAATCACAGTAAAATTACAAAGTCTTGTACACGCGTGTAAAATATGAATATTAGATAATGAAAAGAAGATGATTCACGATGCCGCCGGCGCTTCCTTCGGGGAAGGAGGAGGTAGTAAATACTCTAAATTCCGATCGATGTCGTAGTGGTAGTTCATTTGCCTCTCGTCGAATCGAAACTCCTTCTGCGCGTCCGAGGTCAAACAATCTCGCACTTTTATCCACAACTCCGCGCTTTTACTCTTATCCAAGCCTTCTCCGCTATTCTTTCTATAATACTCCGCCGCTTCCTCGAACGCCTTTCCGCTCTCGCGTTCCATCTCGCTCGTTAAACTCGGCACCTCGTGCATCGGCAACGGCGTATCCGGTCCTTTTACGTTGTGAAAAATGACCACCGCTCTCAAACTCATCCAAGGACCGTATTTTCTGTTCACGGACATGTGCGTGCCTTCGTGTAAAATCGCCATTCCGCTCAACTTGGCCATTTTTTGTATCGCCAACGAACTGTCCGTTTGATATTTCGCGACGACAAAGTCGGCGATACAAATCGAGTCGATTTTTTTCTTCACGTAAAAATCAAACGGGTTCGCTTCCTCCTTCGGCATCGACTCCGTGCCGATGTTCGCTTTGTAATACTCCTCGAATATGGGCCATATTCGCTTGGTGTTGCCGATGACGACGCATAAGCAATCCTCCGGGGCGTCCGTGATTTTAGAATTGGAGTTTTCGTCGGTGGCGGCAAAAAGCGCGTTGTACCGGTCCAACCGAAACGGAGCGACGAGATCGAACCCGTCGTCTTTGAGCGCGAATTTCACATTTTCGGTCACGTCGTGCCATTTTACCATTATTGATATTCAATGTGCGTCGTCTTCTGCGCGAAGAGAGAGAGAGAGAAACAGTGAGCGGAGGCGTGTTTTATTATCATGAATATTAACACAACAAATAAAAGTTCGTTACAAAAATTTCTTCCTTTTTTTTCTCTCTTGTACAGATAAATTATACACATCATCATCGATGCCCTCCTCCGCTTCTTCTCTCCTCCTCCTCGTTACTACTGCATGTCATCCATGGCCAAATCGTCGAACGAGGCCGCGTGACCTCTGGATAACGGCGGCGGCGTCGGCGTCATTTGAGACGAGCGCATTCTCACTCCGAGGTGGTCGTCATCGTCTTCGTCGTCGTAAAAGCTTTGGTCTCTTTTGATTTTACTCGCGCACGAAAAGAACAAGATCCGTTTCAGTTTCTTGTTGTAAAAGAAGTAGTTGAAATTCCACAAACTCCCGTCGCCATCGAACGGGTCGCCGTCGTTTAGGGCGGCGTAGGAATACACGTCCACGTCTTGTAACTCAATCGCGCTGTCTATGCACCGCCACAGTTCGTCCGAAAACGGTAAGCTACCCGCGCTGCCGCTCGCGCCGTATAACCGAGTTTCGTCGTACACTTTACCCACGTCGTACAACATCTGGTCGATTTCTTCTTTGCACTCCGCGACGCCGATTTCTTTACTAAAGTTATTCGGTCGCAAATTCGAGAAATCGTAATCCGGATACGCTTGATTTAACGTCAAGATCAAATAAATCAGAGTCTTTCTCGAGTGCGCGTCCGTCAACGGTCCCACCGGCGAGGTCGAGTACAGGTTCGGCGACGAGCTGAGCTCTTCCACGACGTCCGTTTCGATCGCGCCAAAGTTTTTCTTATCCTGACCCGCGAGTTTGCCTGTTATATTTTTTTTGAGTGCATCGTATGGTGTGACGTCGTGATGCGTCGCACGTTTGAGGATTGGCGGTAAGGGTCAGTTCGGCGGAAGAGGAGGAGGACGACGAAGAAGAAGACAACAGAGAAGAGAGAGGTGCGCGTCCTTTCGACACGAAAAAAAAAACTCTCTCTCTCTCTCTCGGGACGACGAAGATGAATGAAAAAACGAAGAGCATCGATCGTCGCAAACGACGACGACAAACGCACAGGAATAATTCTCCAACTGCCCGGTGACGACGTGGTCGCCCAAGTTCACGTGCGCTAAAAAGCTGTTCAGTTGCGACAGCTCTCGGTCTTCCAAGAATTTCATCTTAATATTCTCTTCCGATTTCTCTCTCTATAACGGTATATAAACACTTATCTAGATATGATTTCTTTGATGCCTTTAACGCGCGGTGTGTATCCGTATGACTTCTTTACGCATAGTAAACGGTTCAAAAAGCGACGACGACGACGCGTGGTGATAAGGATGATGATGCGAGAGTATTTTATCGCGTGTTTTACCGATGTTGTTGTCGCGAGATAGCTATTGCGTGTGCTTTTGATTTGGAGCCGAGACGACGCGTTTGCGTGCTTTTCTCTCTCTTTCGAGGCGTTTGAGAAAAAACAAAAATTCCACCATACCATTTAGGGTTTCAAAAACAGATTTAAAAAAAAAAGGATAAAACTTTCTCTCTTCCTCTCTCTTTTTTCTCTCTCTCTCTCTCTCAACATACGCAATAAAAAACCATCATGGAGATGAAGAACCCGTCCTCGTCCTCCTCTTCCGGAGCGGTGAAGGAACACCAAACGGACGCGGAGAAGAAAGAAGCGGCGGCGTTGTACGCCAAGATTGTTTTTGGCATCGTCGCGTACGCGAGTTGCTCATCCATGATGCTCATCATCAACAAGCTCGCCGTCACGTTTTTACCGGCACCGTCGGTGGTTTTGTTTTGCCAGCTGTTGACGTCCGCGGTGGCGATTAAAGCCATGCACGAGGGCGGGCTGGTGGAATCTGATCCGTTAGTCGCGGAGAAGGTGAAACCGTTCATGTTAGTTGCGATTGCGTTTTTAGGGGCGTTGTATACCAACGTGAAAACTTTGCAATACGCGAACGTGGAGACGTTCATCGTGTTTCGATCGTCGACGCCGATTTTGATCGCGTTTTTGGATTACGTGTTCTTAGGGAGACAGTTACCGAACGCGCGAAGTTGGTTGTCGCTCGCGGCGATCTTGATGGGCGCGATCGCGTACGTGTTTACGGATTCGAACTTTGAAGTGAAGGCGTACTCGTGGGTGGCGGCGTGGTTCGTCGTGTTCGCGTTTGATCAGGTGTACATTAAGTTCGCGGTGGATAACGTTAAATTGACCGCCTGGGGGAGAAGTTACTACACGAACTTGTTGGCGGTGGTTCCGGTGTTTTTGTTGGGCGTGGTAACGAGAGAACACGAAATTTTGAGCGACTTTGAGTGGTCGACGGCTTCGATTTTCGCCTTGAGCGCGTCGTGCGCCGCGGGGGTTTTGATGTCGTACTCGCAGTTTTTGTTGAGAGGGTTGATCTCTGCGACAAGTTTTACCGTGGTCGGAACGATGTGTAAAATTGGGACCGTCATTATTAATTGCATGATCTGGGATAAGCACGCGAGCATGGAAGGGTTGATTGCCTTGTTCATTTGTATTTTTTCGGGATTGTTTTACCAACAATCGCCACTTAGGAATCCGATTCCGACGCACACGCGGAATTAATAAAATACATTCAAAAAACAGCCACAAAAAACAAAGAATATACTTCATGTAGCCGAATACTATTGTGTAAGGAGTAATTACTACTATTATCATTATTATTATTAATATATGCACATGCTCTCTACAAATGGACCCGACTATTTATTTCTTAATACACAATACATCTCCGCGTGGGATCTTTCTTTCTTTCTTTTGTTTTTAGCGGCTGGATGAAAATTTAGCCTTTCCTCGAGGTTTGCCGCCGCCTCTTCCTCCTCCTCTACCTCCACCTCTACCTCCTCCTCTTCCTCCTCCTCTTCCACCTTCTTGCCCGTCTTCGGAGGTTTCGTATCTCGAACTCCCTCTTCTGCCTCGATTGCTCGACTTAAAGTTCTTCCGCGTGGTTACTTCTTTCCCTTTTGCTCGTCTTCTTTCGTCGACCAATTTCATCTTTCGAATTTCCGCGACGGCTTTCGAGCTCGTCGCGTCGTCGATTGGTCTTCCTAATCTGACCGCGATATCGATTTCGTTCGCTAACACTTTATCTCTTTTCGATATTAAGTTTGTGACCACGCCTTTGGCACCCGCTCGGGCTGTTCTTCCCGAGCGATGTATGTAATCCACCGGGTTCAACGGGAAATCAAAATTTACGACGTTGTCAACCTTAACGCCGGCAAAATCTAAACCTCTCGCAGCTAAATCTGTGCACACTAAAATCAAATTATCATCTTCAGGATCAGCATCGCAAAACGCTTTCATGGACTCCACGCGCTCTTCCGAGCTCATTTCTCCGTGGTATTGAACCGTGTTGACGTTTCTTTCCGCCATCGTCTTCTCGACCGCGACACAGCTCGACACCGTGTTACAAAAGACCATCACGCGTTTCCCACGCTCGTGCATAGGAACAACGATATCCTCCAGATACTTCATCTTATCCTCGGAACCAGGGACGTTTACGAAGTTATGTTTTAATCCAGGCGCGGATTTGTGTAACGTTTGCGTCTTGACGTATTGCACGTCGGGTAACGACGTGTCGATTAATTTCTTCAATCTATCTGGCATAGTCGCCGAAACGAGAACGATGGTAGTCGATTTCTTTTTACTCTCATCGCCTCCGTTATCATCGCCTCTGTTTCGGTTTTTCACCGGTCTCAACAACCTCTCCACGTCTTCCCCGAACCCAGCCTCGTATAACGTATCCGCCTCGTCCAAAACGACAAATTTACAACTCCCGAGAAACAAACTCTTCTCCTCGCAGTGTTTCACCAGCCTCCCGGGGGTCCCGACGACGATATCCACCGGCGCTTCCAAATTATCTTTTTGTAACGCGAACGGCCTCCCGCCCAAAATCAACCTCGAGGACACTTTCGCGTAGTGCGACAAACTCTTCGTCACCGCGAATATCTGCTCCGCCAACTCTCTCGTCGGCGAGACGATCAACGCTCTCGGTCGACGACTCTTCGCCAATCGATCTCCATCAGCTTCTATCTCTTCTCTTTTCAACGCATCAATGACGGGTAACAAATACGCGAGCGTCTTCCCGGACCCGGTGTGAGAGGCGATGCACACGTTTCCTCCTTTGTCCCGGATGGATGGAATAGCCAAAGATTGAATCTCAGTCGGCGAGTGTAAGTTTAAGTTTTCCAAAGCCTGGCGCACGTCCGCCGAGAGATCGTCGAAAGACGCCATCAATAATTCGTCGTCTCGCTGTTCGTTTTGTTCCACCATCCTCGTCGAGGATGCCGCCGCCGCCGCCGCGGTCGTGGTCGCAGCGCGAGACGACGAGGCTCTGTTGTTGTTCTTCGGGAGAGAATTCATTTTCGTGGTGGCGGCGTTGGTGAACGACGACGACGAAGCGCGTCGACGTTGCTGTTGCTGCTGCTGCGCGATGAAGGACAGCGGTAAAGAGGAAACGCTCGCGGCGCTCGCCATGGTTGTTGTTCTTCTTCTTGTCGATGAGAATAAGAGTTGGTGTCGTGGTAGCGCGATGTGATGATGTCTTCTTCCCGCACGAAGAAGGAAAAGAGACATATAAAAAAAGTGTGGACGATTGAGTGAAAGTTGCCTTTCTCTTGTCAGACAGGAGCTCGCTCGCGAGATTACCCATCAGGCATATATCATATAAAATTTATGATTATAATTACTCTAATTTAAAAGGCACTCCATCTAAGCTGTGATACGGCGCTGGCGTGGCCATTCTCGCGCTCATCAACATGTACGCTAATCGACTGAACCCGGAGGAAAACTGACCGACGAAGGCGTCGCAGGTTCTCGCGGCTTCGAGTTCGATGACCGTGGCTAAAGCCGCGGAGACCGCACGGTCTTTGCCGGAGTCTTTCCACAGCAAGTTTCTTCTTCTACTGCTCATTCTCTTTTTGAAACTCGGTAAGTTATCGTTGACGTCGTTTTCGGCGTCGTGTAACAGTCGCTTCGTGGAGGTTGTGTAAAAGCACGGCAAGTCTGCGTTGGAGGCGCATTTTTCAGCCACTTTTAAATCGTCCGAGATGAGGAGGATGGAGTGTAAGTTGTACTTTTTCGCGAATTCTTTCGCGGTTTCTAAGTATTTCTTCGATGGGACGCACAAACCTTCCAAACGGTTCGGATCTTCGTGAGTATCGATATCTCTGACGCACCCAGATCGGCGAACGTGCACCGCGACGCACTTGCCGAACGGATGTCCCGAGTCGCGTTCTAAAGCGTCGCCGGATAAGACTTGCTGTTGATGCCCGTTTCCTATGAACGACCCGACTCCGTTGTTACTTTGTAACATCGTTTCCGCCTGTTTTCGGATTGAATCTCTAAATGCTGCTCGAATGACTGCTCCTGCTTGTTTATTTGGTTCAAAGACGTACGATAACGCTTCAGCTTGGTACATCAACGTCCCTCTTCTTTTCGTTCTGTACACGCTAAAATCAATCAAACCACTCGCGCCAAACATGCTCGTTCCAGCCATTGATGCGCCAATCTGTCTACCTTCCTTATCTCTAGCATCCAACAAGCACTTACCGATTGGTTTCAAAAAACACATCACGTTCCTATTCAACCCGCACCTCTTCGCCGACGTCCACTGTCTCATGCTCAATCTTCCGAGAACGTACGTCTTATTGAACGCGGACGCCCTGGCTAGCCCGCTCGCCACAGAAGCCAAGTGTTTCCCTACCGACACTCTTTCCGGTGCGTGATAAATAACCAACGTGTGATCTAAACCGTTCTTCGGACAGCCGCTCCGTCTTTTCCGTTGGAAAAAATCAAAGTGCGTCTTCAAATAAAACGCGTCTTTCTTCTCTCCAATCGTAGCTTTCGGCATGCGCTCCGGTTCAAACTTACTCGATCGACACAAATCCACGCACTCGTGTTTATTTATAAAAGCCACACCACACGGCGTCTGCGCTTCGCATTTGCGTTCTCGTTGTCCATCATCACTTTCACTCTCTTCTTCCTCACTAAAATCTCTATCCTCTTCCTCCTCTTCTCTTTCTCCTCGACGAGCGGCATCGTCGGTCCTTCTCGTCTCCGCCGCTACTTCTTCTTCTTCCTCTTCCTCTCCATCTCTGGCATCAAAGGCATCCTCCTCGTCCTCTTCGCTTCGAATCACATCAACATCGCGTCTGTGAACTCGATTCCTCCTCTCAAAATCCATCTCTTCTCTCCGTTGCATTTTTCTATTCGCGTGTTCCGCGCCTTGCGAGCTCGTCTCTTCGTACAAAGTCCAACCTAAAAATCGAACCTCTTCCGATTGCGGTTTGGACAAAGGTTTCGGTCGGTCCTCGAATCGCCAGCGACCTCGTTCGAATTTATCTCTCGCCAATCGAGACGCGTCCGAGAGTGGGTGCGTGTGCGAGGAAGCCCCCGCGCCCACTAAAGAAGCTTCGTCTGCCCCACTACCACCACCGAGAGCGTCGTGGTGCGATTCCCCTCCCTCTCCTCCTCGTCGGGAAGAAGAAGAAGGATTGTTCTTCAACACCATGACGAGAAACCCGAGCATGGAGAAGAAGGCGACGAGCGACGTCCACACCGGGGAATCCATCGCGCGCATGTTGCGCGTGCTCTCTTCTTCTTTTCGTTCTCTCTCTCTCTCTCTCGCGCGCGCGTTTGCGCGTATATATAATGGAGAGACGGACACCTCGATCCGATGTTGGGGAAAAACAGACACATGTGGGGAAGAAATTCGGCAGAGTCAATACCATCGAATACACAAAAACAATATGGGAAAGAAGCAACTCTCCGGCGCGGCGAAGAGGAAGAAGAAAAAAGAGAAGGAAGAGGCGATTGAGGAAGCCGCGGCGGAGATTGAGCGTTTGAAACTTGGTCCGAGCAAGTTGTGGACGGGTTTGGTGACGCATCACAGGGATATTTTCGTATCGCATGTCTTGTCGAAATTGACCGCGACAGATCGGGGGTTCTTTGCAAACGCGAATACCGAGAGTTTGGAGTTACTCGAATACGCGGGGTTTAACGTACAGAAACTAGGTTGCTCTATTTACGAATGTGCGTCCATTTCGACGTTGGAATATATGTGGGATCACTGTCCATGGGGAAATCGTGATGCAGGAGGAGAAGTGTATGACCAAACCAACTTTTGTGCAGGAATTGCTCAAACGAAGAAACTTGAGTTGATGAAGTGGTTGAGAGAAGTGAAACATTGCGAATGGGATAACAAGGCAATTGAACATGCAATAGCCAATGGGGATCTTGAGATGGTTAAGTACTGCTACTCTAACGGGTGCCCGTATGATGTAGAAGAGTTGCGTCATCGAGGTGCACGTTTTGGACACCTCGAATGTCTTCGATTTCTTTTCGACAACGTGATACCTCCGTCACGTTTGCAATACATGGAAAGGAAAGTGGCAACAGATGCGGCGGAATTCGGTCACATAGACATCTTGAAATATCTCGTTGAAGAAAGAAAGATAACGGAAGAGGTAAAACATGCCTGCGCGGGTAGCGCTGTATGCAACGGTAATTTCGAGTGTGTCAAGTACTTAGTCGAAGAGGCGAGATCACCTCTTCACTGGATATACATCGCTTCCGCTCGTCACATGAAGCAAACCAAGTTGCTAAACTACTTGCGAGAAAAAGGGTTCCCAGAACCATCGAACGAACAAAGCGCTCGTTTTCTCGAGGTACACAGAGAAGAGTCTGAGAAGTATGATTTTCTGAGAAACAGCGATAGACCACCGAGAGAAGACAAGATACAAAATAGATAAAACCACTCAGAGAAAGAAAAATCATACACATATAAATAACGCGGGCGCGCGGAATACTTCTTCACAAAGAAGAGATTTACAACTCTAAAACAATCTCCCCGGTGGATTCGTCGATGGTGACTGGATACACCTCGGCGTTCTTCGGTTCGCCCGCCATCGGTTTACCGACGATGGGCAACGTGGGCACTTTTGGGCACCACTCGCCCAAAGCTTCACCCGTCTTCAAATCAAACTCACTTCCGTGCACCGGGCACACGACGCCTCCTCGTTTCGAGCACGTCGCAGAAAGCAACGGCGTTTTGCCTTGCAAAGGAAGCCCCAAGTGCGGGCACTTGTTGTTAATCGCGTAGACATCCCCCATGAACTCTTGAAGCAAAATTCTCCCCTTCGCGTCGTCTTCGTAGACGAATTTCCCGTCTTTCAAATCGGATTTTTTGACGCCGGTTTTTACCGCGCGCATGTGCACTTTCAAAGAAGACGATCGAGAAGTGGTCGTGGTGGAAGTGGTTTTGCGCAAGGCGAGCGTTTGCTGGGTCGCGGCGAACATGTTTTACCGTTTGTTTTATCGTTTGGTGTGATGTGAATGACGAAATTTTGGATTACTTCTCGCGTGTCCAAAGCCACAAATTTTTGCGATTTTGCCACGCTGGCGGGTAAAAGTAGTGGTTCGAAAACATCGACACGCGGATAGACACGATTAAAGAATATAACGTTACAAAATAATCGTTAATAATCTAAATTAAAAACGGCAGCAAAGAAGGTCCGACGAAGACTTTACCTTTCGGACACATTCGCGGGCGATTGACAACCTCGCAGAGGTAGTACAAGAAACACCCCGCGGGGGCGTCGAAGAGCAGGTATTCGCGAACGCCGTACTTTCGCGGCGGCCATTTCGCGCTACTGCTGCTACTACTGCTATTGCTATTGCTAGTATTTTTACCATTTTGTTGTTCTCCTCCAACGCTACTGGTATTTTCTCCGGAGTGTTTGGACATGACCCACGCGCTGTACGCCATGCTTGCCATGGATTCGCCGAAAAAGAAGAAGTAGTTGTTCTCGTAGTACAAGGCGACGCAGATGAGGAAACCGGAGAACCACAGGACGGGGTAGAGGTACATTTTTACCGGCGCTTTCGTCAGCGCGTGGTGTTGCGCTAATAACTTCAGGGAATTTTCGTGGTTGTTCTTCTCACCATCGAATTCGTCGGCGTCGCCATTTACTCCACTACCGCTGCTATCGGTGTTCGTTTTTCTGTTCCCTTCGACTTCCTCCCCTTTCATCGTCATCAACGCGCTCGTCGATATCGCCCACATCCAGACGCTCGTCTGATGACACTGCCAAAAACATCTCGGAAAATACATCGTCAAATACAAACTCAGCACTGAAATCATGCCAACAACCATCCTCACAGTCGCTCGTCTCGCGCTCGCCTCCACTCTCACCGATCTGACCACGTACCACAAACACGAGTGGTTGCTCGCCGTCGCCGAGGCGTAGAACAGAATCCCCACGTACCAAGGCACGACCGCGTTGTACCCACACGCGCTTATATTTTCCACGTTCTCTTTCCCAACCAACGCCACGCAACTCGCGACGTACGCGAGAAACACGATTTGCGTGAACAATTCCCCTTGCTTTCGCAAGCGCATGTGTTTTTTGCTCGTGAAAATGGACAGTTGATTGAAAAGCGAATTGCGAACGGATGCGAGCGATGTCAGTCTCCTTCTTCTTCTTTTTGATGTTGTCGTCATCGTCGTCGTCGTTTTCCCGCCAAATTCCAGATCATCGCTCTGGGTAATGAGACCAGCAGCAGCAGCGCCAGCGGTGACAGCGCCAGAAGAGGAGGAAGAAGGCGACATGATGGATGATCAAAGTTTGATGAGAAAAAGTGGAGTTTTGAAAGAGAGGAAATTCTTCACTTTTTTTTCCCCTAAATACGTAAAAAAATGGGAGAAGAAGAAGAACGCGGTCCCCGGCGGTATCGTCGCCGCAGCTCCTCGCGCTCGCCCAGTGATGATGAAAGAAGAAGAAGGAGAAGAAGAAGAAGAGGAGGATACGATTCCGCGGATTCCGCGGAGTTGAGCGGTAGTTTTAGCGACGATGGTGAAGACGAGAGGAGAAGAAGGAGAAGAAGAGGACGCGATGATGACGAAGAAGAAGAAGATGCGCCTTCGCCGCCGTTCTTTGGAAACGGTAGGGGAAAGCACGGGAAGGAAGACGACGACGACGATAATGATGACGATAAAAACGAGAAGAAGAAGAAACAGGTGAGGTTGTTTGGCGTCGACGCGAACGGGAAAGATCTGAACGCGTACCCGGAAACAGAGAACCTTCCCGAACTCCCGAAAGAGAAACCGACGTTTGAACTCTCGTCTCTTTTACGGCAAGAAGCGAACGCGAACGAACGCGGGAAGTTTATAGATTACGACGAGCCGGAGGATAAGTGTTCACCGCAAGACTACGGTTTGCGATTGCGGTTGTACACGTTCAAAGGGGACGAAGAGATTGAGAAACCGATAAGTTTAGCGCATAAGAGTAGGTATATTTTCGGGCGAGACCGAGACGCGGTGGATATTCCGACGGATCATCCGTCGTGTTCAAAGCAACACGCCGTGTTGCAGTTTCGGAACCAGAGGAAGACGGACGTGTACGGAGAGACGAGAAATGATGTGGCTGGGTATTTATACGATAACGGAAGCACAAATAAGACGAAATTGAACGGGAAAGTCATCGAGGCGAAGAGGTATTACCGATTGAAAGGTTCGGATTGCGTGCAGTTTGGTTCGTCGACGAGAGAGTACGTGGTGATGGACGAAAGTCTCGTGGAGAAGAAGAAGTGAGCGAGTAGATTTGTAAAAGAGATATCATAGCTACTTAGATGAGAGCGAGCGCTCGACTATACTACAATTCTAGACCACATAATTTCATTATTACACTTCGCGGCGCTCGGTTCTTCCTAAACTGACGTTAAATCTCGCAGCAACTTGACCTCGGGCCCAAAACCAGAATCGCGACCAGCCGACGCCGGCGATGACGACGCACGCGAAAAAGATAAGCACGAGTAAAACCGTCGCGAACGTAGATGCGGTCGCAGTATTTCCATTTCCAGAAGAGATGCCACCACCGCCACCACTCGTATACGTCGAGGCATCGTAGGCGAGCGCGGAATAGTCTACGAGTCCGCCGTCAAACGCTTTACACTGCGGCGAAGCTGTACCGGACAAAAACTGGACAGCCCAGCCGCGCTCAAGTTCTCGTGAGGCCGGTTTACTCTTATTCTTACTAACGCCGCTCTTTTTCGACGAAGTCGCCTGCACGAATGTCTTGATGGAACGCGTCGACAAGTCTTTGCGATCGTACCAATACACGCGCCCGGCATCGCACACGACCATCAGATTCGGTAAAGAACCAAATGTTTCCGACGACGAAGTTCCAATGGCGCTCGTCGCTACGACCGAACCTTGCAACTTGCCCACGTACATTGGTTCACCTTTATATTGGACAATCTCTGGAAATTTGAAACGCACGGTGTTTATATCGCTCTCAGTATCTCCTTTCACATCGGATTTACCTTTAAGAAACAGAAGCGCGGCTTGATAATGTCCGACGTGCAAAGGCAAGCCACGTTCTGGATCCGGAACGCTCGCGTGTTTCGGCGCCGTGATCAAAACGTCCAAAATATCATCACCATCAAAATCTACGATATCAATCGATAAACGTCCTCTCGCCCCACCGTATAAAGTGTGCGTGGAAATGCGCGTTTCTTTCTCGTCGTTCAGTTTTAACGCACCGATTTTCTTCACCAACGCGTCGCCTATTTTCTCAAAGACAAGTAAAATGCTGGTATCTGGACACGGCGCGACGACAATGATTTTCTTCCCAATCGCGCCTACGAACGGTTTCACTTGCCAATCTGTTTTAAAAACCTCCTTTTCGCCATTTTCCATTTCTCGGTAGAGTTTCTTTAACGCGTCAAATTTCATCGCCGACGGTTTGCCGATGTTTTCCAAGAGTGACATCTCTCCCGAAAAGTCATTCACGAGGATGTCAAATTTACCGTCCTGGTTCCAATCGAAAGTCGCGACGGTGGTGTAACCAAATCGAGACTCGCGCGGTCCGTGCGGAGATATTTTGTTACTACCATCTGGAACGAGTCTCATTATTTCAGATTTCGTTTCAATCGCGCTTGGAGGCATGTACGACGGTTGCGCATTCGTGCCAACATTTTTAAGCGCGTACAAGACACCTTCGGCGCTGCCGGACACTATATCTTCACGGCCGTCGTTATCGAGATCAACGAGGGAAATCGTGCCTAAAGAGGCAACAAACGTATCCGCATCTTCCTCTCCACAAACGCGCGGTGGATAGAAAACCATCTTAGCATTCGTATCTTCCGTGCTCAACCCGGAGCCGGCGGATTTTTTCATGCGAGAATAAGGAGTAGAAGCGACGTACCGCTTGTAATGGTACAAACTTCCAACGCCGCCGACGAGGAGATCGAACGGCATTACAGACGACGAAGTCGTCTTCATCGTCTTGCTGCCATCGTTTTCATCGTTATTATTATTGTCATCGTCGTGGTCACTCGAGTACGGATACGGCATCGGCACCGCGTTTGGCGCAGGATGCGCATTCAATGGCGCGTTCCCGGGCGCGATTAAAACGTGTTCGTGCGCGACGAAATCATCTTCATTCTCGCTACCTTCACCGGTACTTTTCCGATTCTTCCTATACATCGTAATTTCACCACCCGAGTGGCCGAGAAGTATGCTTCCATCTTCTAATCCAAAAGCAGAAACAATCGGTAACCGATCGATTTCGTCGTCGCTCGAAGCGGACGGCGGCGGCATTTTCGCTTTCTTCGCTCGCGCGCTGTCCTTTGCGTCTTCGGCTTCGCCAACCTCCAATTTCCAAATTGAAGTTTCAATATCTCCTTTGTTGTTATTGCTATTGTTATCGTTGTCGCTACTACTACTACTACTACTACTACTACTACTACTACTACCATCACTACCTCCGTTACTATTCATCTCCTCGTCGTTGCGCGCACCACCGTCCATGGGATCGTACCTCGGCGCCTCGTACTTCCACAGGATTCTCGCACGCTCTCGGTCAAACTCTCTCCCCTTCACCTTCCTGTAATCGTTCACCAATAAATACACGAAATCCGTCCTCCCGGGCACGCACACCACGTTCTCAATCTCCTTCCAATTCCCTCTTATTCCAGTCACGTGTACCTCTTTTCTCCCGACGAACCCACCGCTCGCTTCGTCGTACCGACTTCTCGCCAAAATATTCCCCTCGACGACGAAGAATCCGTATATCTCTTTCGTCTCTGCGTTTTGCGAAACGCACTTCGCTTTCGGTGGTTTCAATCCGGAAAACGGATGCGTTACGTGGTTCCGTCGGAAAAAGAACGGCGCGAACGTTCTGCCATCGTCCGATTCGACGTGTTCGTAGAGCGTAATCTTATCGAACTTGGCGCCGACGCTCGAGAGGAACACGTCCGGTCTTCTTCTTCGTCTGTTCTTATCGCTTCTTCTTCCATTTTTCTCTTTATATCTGCTGCTAAAAACATCCGCGTATCCAATCGGCCACACCTCTCGCCCGTCGCAGGTCAGCGGATTAATCGGCACTTGGTGCGTGCCAATGTCAAAATCTCGTCTGGATATAACGTTGAGGAAATCTGGCGCACGAAGCGGTTGCGAGGAGTGCAACGACGACGACGACGTAGAAGACGACGACGACGACGACGACGACGCGCTGTTCACAGCATTTGAAATCACAAAGATGCGTTGAAGAAGAAGAAGAAGGACAACGCGCGGGGAAAGGAAACCGGGACGCATGCGCGGTAACTCTGTCCCGCGTCTTTTCCCTTCTCTCTCTCTCTCTCTCTTCCCACCACCCCCCCGGGCGATTTTATCTCTTCCTTTAACAACGAAGCGCGGCGCAACAACCACAAAAAGTGAGACGTCGTTGTTCTCCTCCTTCTTTTTTTTGTTTTTCTCTCTGTTTTCTCCTCCTTTTTCTCCTTTTTTGTCTTTTTGCTCTTCGTACTCGTCGTGAGCGACTCTGGACTGATTGGTTACGTTTGGATGGAGGTCTCTCTGTCTCTCTGTCTCTCTCTCGCTCTCGCTCTTTTTTTTTTCTCGGATGGATGCTTTTTTCGACCAAAAATATCTTCTCACTTTTCTGAAAATTGTCTTCCCCCTAGTTTTCTTCATTTAAATACACACTTACACACACACACACACGCAAGTAAAAATGCCATCTTTACCGAACCCAGAAACGACCATGACTCTCGCCGGCGTCGGCATGGTGCGCGATTCTTCGTTCTCCTCCTCTTTTTTTTTCTTTCCTCTCTCTTTCTCTTTTCGCATTTTTCGATCAATTTTCGATGAGTCATCTTTAAAACAATTCGTTTTTCTTGACCCCTATATGCCTCCAAATCTTGGGGGGGGCGGGCGCGCGCCGACGACGACAAAAAAGAAGAAGAAGGAGAGAGCGCACACAAAAAGAGATCGCGCGCGTTCGATCGCGTTTTTTTTTGTTACGCGTGAAGTTCTCCTCGATCGGTTTTTAGAAAGAGAAGACGCGGCGCGCGCTCTCGTTGCTTTTCGATCGATTTTTGTTTTTTATTCCTTTTTGCAACTGTCACTCGACCAAGCGCGGAGGGACAAAAAAAAAGGAGAGAAAAGGAACTTTTACCTGACCTTTGTTCTTCTCTCTCTTTCTTTCGATCTTTACCTAACGACAACAACAACGACAACGACAACAGTGCAACTACGGCGCGCAAATGCTCCTCGCCCCGGAATGGGCGAACGATTTCTACTACAAGAAAGGCGCGGTTGAGGCCTCGCCGAAGTGGCAAGCGTGGATGGGCCAAGCTTTGGTCGGTCAAGGCATCACGTCTTTGCTTTCGAGAAAAGTCGCGACGAAGCAACAAATGCAAGGCGTCTCTTTGGCGTGGGCCACCGCGTTGCCGATCATGGCCATGCAAAAGGACGACTTCAAGCCGGAGCAGTTGGTCGTAAACGCGGCATTCTGCGGCGGCATGGCTTTGTTGTGCCATAAGGTCAGCGAAGGTATGTAAATGTACCATTTAAGGAACATTTTCATCATGAAAGATCCGACTGGAATCTTTTCGTGTGCGCGTATACAAATACGAGCACCAGATTTTTAATCCACACAGAAAAATACTAAGGTCAATCCTAAATACATACGTAACAATCAACGAGCACTACTTCTATACTAATCTAACCGGTGCAATAATGCAGCGCATTGAATCGCATCATCGTGTTCGCGTCGTTTTCCACACTCGAAGTCGCGTTTCTCTTGAAATCCGGTGCTATAGGTTTCGAAAGGTACCACACGTGTGCGTTTTCATCCGCCGTTTGAATCATATCGGAGAGTTCTTGCGCCGTCAACGAGTAAATGCCCGTTTTTTCATCTTTCATCGCCGAGGATGGAATTTTCAATTCAAAACTTTTCGCGCCGATGTATGGTTTCACGTCTGGGAAGACTTTCATGTAAAAATCCAAATCTGAAGGTGCTAAACCTTTCGGGTTGTCGCGATTGTGTTTGCACGCGTTCCCCCACGCTAATCTTTTATTTTTGTTTTGATCCGGGTCTTCGTCGATAATCGATTCGCCTTGAATTTCGCACCGATATTTCATCGATAGATTCGTTTCCTCGTGTTCCTCGTGTTCGTTGAAGCTCTTGCGCAACACCGGGACGATTTTCCATTCGTCGCAAAACGGGTGCGTGCACCTACGAAACTTGTACGGTTTCTCCAACCATCTTCTCTGATCGGTGAAATATCGAATCCATTTGGAACCACACGGTGGTCGAGGCGTGACCATTTCGCGACCGCTTGTCTTTGCCACCATCGCCAATCCATAAAAACCAGCGAGAATGAAATCTTCTTTGACATCAAATTCTAAGAAAGTTTGCGGTTTTGAATCGATTTCGGGCACGTACGCAACCGCCTTGACGCGTTGTCTGTGCGCCAATTTATGACGTGCGGTGTTCTCACGTAAAGCGACGTCTACGCGCTCGTCCCACAACCCAATCGATTTTAACGTGCCCACTTTATCCCACGCGTTGGTCGCGTGGAACGCCACTGCTCTCGCGTCCTTTTTTGCGTCCTGTAATCTCGACGGCTCTAAAAAAGTGCCCAGAGCGCCCACGCGCCACGTTTGCACGAGCCATTGCGGTAAGAAAGCAAACAGTTCTTGTTCCCCTTCTTCTGCTTCATTTTCGTTTAATGATGGCTGTATCCCTTTTGGGAATCGTTTTGGGAGCGGAGACTCTCGAATTGCGCGTTCTAACTCGAGGATGTACGAACGCGCGAGAAGATTACCGTTTGGCACGAAATTATCCAACGGAGGTAAAGGATTGTATCCTTTGCTACCCAAGAACGGACCTTTTGCAATCTCCTCGTCAGATGCACCAACCGTCAATCGCTCTAATGCACCAATAGCGTCCTCCGCTTTTCTCTTTTCTTTGTCTTGCGTGAGCTCGTTTCTCTCCTTCTTTTCTTTCCAAGACTTCAAATACGACACCATCTTCTTAAAGTCATCGGGACCTTCACCAACGTTGAAAGAGCTAAACTCTTCGCTCGCTTCCTTACCTAATGGTTTATTTGTCAGAGGAGTCCACAAAATGTGATGTTTTTGCGCGTCGTTCGAGTAAATGCCGAACCGTTCGAGTTGCGTTTCGTCGTATCCGTTCGCCTCGTTCATCTCCTCTCGATTCCATTTATACCCGCCGGTTCCGTGACCGTGCTCACGATCTCTTCCTAAGCCGGCATCTATGAAATCTTTCGTGTTGCCCCAGTTGTTAATCCCATCGCCAAAGAAAAACGTATACGACCGGTGTCCTCTCGCGTGCGTAATTATGGAATCCTTGAACAAATGTTGATCAAAGAAGATGGTCACGCCGTGGCCGATATCTTTCTCTTTCGTGATCTTTCTGTACAAGTAATTATTCCTAAAATCCGGAAAGTCTTTCGCCGCGTCAATCACGCGTCTCAATATCAAAGGCACGTCCGCGATTAACTTCACGCTCGGTCCATCTGCTCTCATCTTTTGGCCATTTAAAAACGACATACCGCACTGCGCGTGGCCGCTCTCGTGACTTTCCTCAGCGATCATAACCGTAAACTTCCCCAACGCGCCTTCGGTCAGAAATGGGAATGGATTCGTCGTATACACCACGTCCGCATCAGAACCAATCACTTGTACGCCTCTCAACGCAATGCGAGCCATTAAATCCCACCTGGCCATCCATAACAAATGACCGTGTTCCGTCACCGCTCGCACTAAATTCTCGTGAATTTCATTCAACGCCGTCCATACCGCCCCGTCTGGACCGCTGAACCGAGAATCCCAAACGCACCCAATCTCAGTCTTCAACGTCCGTCTCTCCTTCCCTCGTTCCACGTCTTCGTCGTGATAATTGTGCTCGTGCGCCAACTTCCACAACCGTTCAAATTCAACGCACGTCTCTTCATTATACGTCAAAGCGACCCACCCGCCGATATCTTCATCCTCTCCGATTTCTTCTTCACCATTACTATTATTACTACTACTACTGCCACTACTCCTATCGCTAAACTCGCTCTCGCGTAGCACCCTTTCGACGTTCAACGCGTGGTGCAGCGCGAAAACGTACGACTTGTGGTCAAACGTCGTCAAAATCAGTTGTTTTTTCCTCGGCGTCGCTCTCCGCTCGACGAGCGATACCAGAGAGGAGTGCAACTTGATATCGCCCACGAATCTTCTATCGCGGTGCACTCTTTTCGGAGGAAGAGGAGGAGGAGGAGCATCGGGCGGTGGAGGTGGTGGAGGAGAAAAAGCGTCTTCTTCTTTTTCCGTAAACACCGCGCTCTCGTCCTCGACTCTGTTTCCGCGCGGCGCGTTCGATGTCCACGACGCGTCTCTCTTCCGTGCCTCTTCGACCACTTCAGCGCGTCTTCTTCTGTTCCAATCGTTGTTCTCATCGTCGTCGACGACGACAACTCGCACCGACGAGAGGAACGCCAAAACCGACAACAGCAACAGAGACGAAGCGAAGAGGAGTCTTTTCCTCGCCGCTCGTCTGGTGTTGTTGCTGTGGTGGTGGTGGTGCATGGCGTGTCATTCGAGTGGAGTTTCTGAAGAAATCACCTAGAATGAAATCAAAATAACGGCATATTTACACCTCGCGCGATGATGATGATTATCCACACTTGACGAGAAAAGCAGAGAGAAACCGAATGACGACGGATTCTTCTTCTCCTCCTCTTTCGCCTCCCCTTATTTCTGACGGTGGTTGGCGCTTCGCCGGCAAAACCGATCCGTTCAGAGCGAACAAACTTCACCGAGCGCAATTGGAAATCGACAAACGATTCGTCGTTTTGATGTTGAGAAGAAGAAGTTTTTCCGATGATGATGATGATGATTTCGTGTGCTTCGACGCGACGTGCTACCACATGGGCGCGCCGCTGTTACACGCGGACATTGAAGACGACGTATCGTCGTCGTGCTTTGCGGAAGGGAATGATGAGAATGGGAGGAAATCGTGCGTGATTGTGTGCCCGTGGCACCATTACAAAATCGACGTTGGTTTAGGCGGCGAACGCGTGTATTACGACGCGTTCACGAAGGAACGGAAGACGGTAGCTCGGAGGCAACGAACGCACGAGGTGAGAGTGGACGATGAAGAAAACGTGTGGGTAAAGTTGAATGAAGAAGAGGAGACGTACGAGAGCGATAGATACGCGTTTAAGCAACCGCTAAAGAGTACGAGAGGCGGCGGCGGGAACGTCGTCGGCGGATATAACGGTAACAGTAATAGGTATGCGAGGACGAGCGGGACGGAGGAACGTCTTTCTCGAGAGTTCAAAAGTTCTGGCGAAGCGTTCAACGCGATGAAAGGGAGAGAAGGAGGAGATAATTTGCTAGGACAGATGGTTGGGAAATCCATGAGTGGAGGGGACGGCGTCGCGCCGTGGGCGATATCGATGAAGGAGGCTGGCGGCGTAAAATTGCCGCCTCCTCCTCCTCCCGCGCGAGGGATTTTGAAGATGACATCGCGTTTGACGTCTTCTTCGACGTTATCAAAAACAAAAGATGAAAGAATCTCAGAAGAAGAAGTTTTTGAAGACGCGGAGGAGGAAATAGTCGCGGGGGATGATTTGTGAAGAATAATTATGCGAGGGGAGAAGAGTTAGTTTGTCGCAACTAGGGGAAGAAATATTTTGCTTTCATTTGGTGGTTTTTTCGAGGCGAAAAGAAAAAAATCGCGCCCCGCATTATGCGGAGCGCGAGAAGTAGAACAGCATTCTGTACCGTCGCAAGCGCGGCGTTACTCGCGACGTCTCATCACGCGCGAGTTTCGGGAGAACCGACGACGTCTTCCTTCTCGTCCGTATCTGATGTGTCTGATAGTTTTGCATGCGACAAAAAATCAGTTGCGAGTGAGGACCCTTTTGAAAAACTATCTCGACTGTGCGCGGTTGATATCGCGTATGGCGTCGGTCCGTTGTCACTAACGAGTGTTGACGCGTTGCCAAGTAGTGAAGCTGGAGCTGTCGTCGAAAACTCGGGAGCTTCTTCGGATATTGCAAAAGAAGAAGAGGAAGATGAAGTAGAAGAGTACAACTTTGAAGCCACCATTCGTTGGAGAAATAATAAGTTGGAAGAGGACAAATCTTTTCAGGTGACGTATGTTTTTGCGTACGGACAGGGTATTGCCGACGACCGAGTTGATGATCGCGCCGTATTGATAAATCCAGGCGGTGCGAATGGTATGCCCGCTCGCGCTGTGAACAGAATGCTCTTTCGAGGTGTAGCCGGCGATGGAGGAACGTATGAGTTTGGTTTTGTGGGATCGGCGATTTTCGAGGAAGGCGCAATGTCGAACCACAACTCGACGAAACGAGCTGAGAATTTAGTAGCTTTAGCGTATAACGGTCAATGGTGCGAACGAGTCTCGATTGAAATGACGACTTGTGGCGAAACGTCGTATTCCTGGTGTTGCGGACCATATCTTCTACAACCTCCTCCTCCTTCACCTCGAATCCTCATCTCGCCAATCGGCGGGAACGAAGGCAATTCATCTTCGGACGATGGTAACATCACTAGCATGTCTGGACCAATAGGCGCATTCGACACGTTCGAACATTCGTCTCCGAACGTTTTTGATGCCTCGTTTCAGAATTCAAAGATCGTACCGCTTACGCCTTTAGCGAAAGCGCTGGATCGAGGCGCGCGCATGCCAAAAAGTTCAAAGCTTCCATCCAACATCGGCACATTTGGTTCAATTGCCGGATTGCTTGTTATCGCTTTAGTTTTAATCGCGATAACTACGGAAATTGCGAGGCGGTGCATGAAACGTTTAGCGAAAGATTTGGAAAGCTGCGCGCCAGAGATTTCTCGAAAGCTAACCCACTTGTTACCGGGCCAAACCAATGTTTCGGTTGAAATCGATCTCGAAGGCATCATAGTTTCGAAAGCACATCATCATCATCATCATCTTAATGTTGAAACGAATATTGACGATACGGTGACTGTTCACACGTTACGAAGGCCTCAATCGAGACACACTTCGATCTTCGAAAACGACGGCACAAGAACAATGGAGTTTGAATGCGATTTCAGATCGCCGCGAAAAAGGTTGGATTGTGGTGAAGACGAAGACGACAACGGAAAGGAGGGAACATCTGTATCAGAGCTCGTAGATTTCAAGTACGCGTCGCAAACTATGGAGTTGTGCAGCAGTATTAATGGTTACGTCCATTCACTCGCTCGAATGTTTGACACAGGCTTATTCGCCTCTCAAAGTCGCGACGGAGATGGAGGATCTGCCTGCGTGAAAACGGAAAAGGAGGGACGGCGCGCTCACGAGTTGCGAAAGAACGAGTTCAAGATTACGCTCGGTGACGTGAAGATCGGACGCGCTATTGGACGCGGTGCGTACGGAATCGTGTGTGAAGGTACGTTTAGAGGCTATCCGGTGGCTGTAAAAACGTTACACACGGGTAAATCGACGTTATCGCGGAAAGAAAAAACTGCGTTTGAGCGCGAAATATCTCTCCTCAGCAGATTATCGCACGCGAACATAGTCACATTTTACGGCGCGTCCACAGACGACAAAGACAATCAACTCTGCGTCGTCATGGAACTCATGTCAAAAAGTCTGTTCCAAGTTCTGCACGAAAATGATCGCAAGAATAGCAAAAATCGACCGCTGACTCGTTTAGAGTTTCTCCGCGTCGCCTCGGACGTCGCCGCAGGATGCGCGTATCTGCACGAATTGAAAATTACGCACGGCGATTTAAAGTCGCACAACGTATTGTTGAACGAATCAGGCGCGAAAATATGCGACGTTGGATGTGCACGAGTCGCTCAAATTACCGGCATGGTCACCACGCAGCAATCCATCGCGTTCTTACAAAACACCAACAAAGGCACCTCCGATGCGAACGAGCTGAACAACAACAACAACAACAACAACAAAAATGTCGTCGGAACGCCGGCGTACATGGCTCCGGAACTCTTCGACCGATCCTTAGACACCAACCCGTTCGGCATCGACGTTTTTGCCCTCGCCATCTTATCCTGGGAGTGCCTCTCTGGCGACACCCCCTGGTCTCACGTCCAACACCCGGTCCAAATAGCCTTCGCCGTGTGCAACGACGAGCGCTTGGACCTCGAGAAAGTCGGAGACTGGGAAGAAGCGAAACTGCTGATTCGAAAGTGCTGGAAACGCGTGCCGAAAGATCGACCGAGCATGCGAGAAATCGAACAGATGTTGAAAGATATGAGAACGAGAGTTCGTTGAGTACGAAAAGAAGAGAGAGAGAGATTTGGTAGAACGTTGTAAAAAAGAGATGGTATCGTGTAATTCACGAGCTAGTAAAGCGCTTAATATTTAATTGGAGTAGAGTTCGTAGTGAGCGCTTCGCGAAAGGTCCACGAAAGAAATTTTCGCATGGGGAAAACGCAACTCAATCCGCCACAAAAGAAAACGCGCGCGCGCTATAAAGAAAGTAAATACACTCACAGACGAAGAAGAGAGAGTTTTAAGAATCGATGCTCGTGCGCGGTTTCCCCTCTTCCGTCCTTTTCGTCCTTTTTCTTTCCCTCTTCGCGTCGTTCGATGACGACGCTTCCGATTCCCTCTTTGTCGCCGCGGAGAAGAAACCGGTCGTCCCGGCGGAAACCATCGCGAGTTGGCACGAACATCACAAGCGGTTTCGAGAGAGACAGATGAAAAATCGACAAAATGCGATGATGGGGAGGAAAGAGCGCTTGGAGATGAAATCTGGGTGGGTGGACGAGTGGGGGAAGGCCGATAGAGGAGGAGGAGGAGGAGGAGGAGGAGGAGGAGGAGAACGCGCGTCGGTCCCGGAAGAAGAGAAGAAAGAGAAGAGAGATGCGATCGAAAATGTGCTCGAGAAATCAGAAAAGCTGAGGAGGACGACGTCGAAGGAATCGAACGAATGGTTGACGAAAGAGGTAGAATTAGCGAAGGAATTGTTCGAGAAGATACCGGAGAAGAAAAAAGGAGAGATTTTACGCGCGATGGAGAACTTTTTAGAGTTTGATGAGAAGCCGCGAGAAGAGGAAAAGGAGAGGAAGAAGGAGGAGGAGAAGGTTTCGTCTTCGGAGACGACGTTGAACGAGGAGAAAGAGGAGGTGGACGAGGAAAGCGAGAAGGTTCGCAAGGAAGAGAAGAGGAGGACATTAGAGTCGTTAGAGAAGGAGAGGAGAGAGAAGGAGAAAAAATTAGCCGTCGTCGAGGAAACGGATGGGAAAGATGGAAAAGATGCTTTCGTCCCGATCGACGAGGACGATTTGCCGAAAGGGACGGTGGCATACGGGACGTACGATACGTGTGACACGTGCGAGTTGTGTTCGGTGGAGGAGCCACCGGAGAGTGTAGATGTTACAAAAGCGGAAAAAGCGAAGGAAAAAGCGTCGCCGTCGTCGAGCGATGGGAAAATTCACTGCAAAAGGTGCTTCGGGTGTAACGTCGTCTTATCGCGGTTGGAATCGAATCAAGATTTGCACGGCAAGAAAGTGAAGATGTTTGCCGGCGCTTCCGGAGCTGCCGTCGTGAGAGGGTACACGAAAGAACACGGCAACGTGATTATAAAGTCATGGTGCGATTTCGGTGGGTACAAGCAGCACCCAGAAACCGCCGCGAAGCATCCGTTGAAGTGTAAGGAAGAGACGGAATCGAAAAACGCGCGTTGCCCATTAAAAGGCGGCATTCATGCCTACGGCGAGTGCAACTACAGATTTCTCAACGCGCTCGATAAACTAACCGTAGATGCGAATTTAACAGGTATCGTTCCACGAACGTGGACCGGGTCCGTGAAATCCTTCTTACCGTGGGACGGACACGCCGTCCAAGGCCACAAGATTGACGTGCGCTCGCAATTTTATGAAGTCGCAAAAGGCTACTCCATCGAAGCCGTTTACGGAGGCTCGGTCGCGAAAGATACCGTGGATATGTTCAAAAACATCAAACATGAAGAAGTGATCAAAGCTGCAACTTTCGATTTGCTCTTTTCCGAGCAGGATAGACACGGTCAAAACGTCTTTATCAACGAAGAAGGCGACATCACGCTCATCGACTCCGAAGGCTGTTTCGGTCCGACAAATTCTTTGTTACTTCCAGGCGGCCAGAAATTCGAAGTGTACCGCATCGGATACAACGCCGTGTGTTGTGGTAACACTCCGCTATCGTGTCCACAACCGGCTGGCGACCACTCGAGTCCACTCGTCGGCATGGACTATAGATGCCACGCTGACGACCATTTCATCGGTTTCGATTGGCCCGAAGGCGTGGAACCGTTTTTACGCAAAATCCAAAAAATGACCGAAGACGACGTCCACGAAGTCTACGAAATGACGCGAAAAGAACACGCTTCGCACTTGAAACGAAGCGTGGACGAAATGCTCGAACTCGGTTTCGAAGGAGCTCTGTTGAAAGCCTACCAAAGGCAAAAGCGAGGCGACGGTCTCACCTACGGGAACGATTACTGGTACCCGATAACGCGAGCCTGTTGCGGGAACGATATCTGCCCGATGCGAGTCGATAATGTCGTCGGTCGCCTAAACATCGAAAAAAGCGCGCAGGGGGAGTTCGCGAGGAAGTTATGGGGAAGCCAATACGTTCACGGATTGGAGGTGAAGAACTCCCCTTCGGAGAGTTTACGAACGCTCGCTTCTTTGCCGGTTCCAAAACTGGAAAAAGGAAGCGAAGTGTTGGTCGATCGATTAAAACAACAACAATAATAATACCGGTAATATTATCATCGTTATTCATACAAATTAGCGTAGTCATACTAGATAACCCGTAGCGTTGTAATCGTAGAGTAGAACGAAGAGTGCGAGTGCTAAATAAAAACTTTCCCGTCGAAGCGCGTTCTTTTCGCCTTTGGACGACGACGCTTTCGGTTCTTCTCTCTTCCTCCTTTTTTGCTTTTCTTCTCTCTCGTACGAAGTAAGTCGTCAGAAAAACGTCATCACTCCGCGACGACACGCATCATGTTCGCTTCGACGTCGTACTCGTCGAGCGGCGCGCGCGGTCGTCCGACTTCTTCTCGTCGTCGAGAAGCGACAAAAAAACAGCGGCGAGCAGCGAATAGCGCGAAGAGTAGAAGAACCAACGTTCGCGGAGGAAAGAGCGTCGTTTTCCCACCGCGCTGCTCGGCGAGAGAAGACGGAGAAGAAGACGGCGAAGAGATGGAAAAAAATCCATTTAACATTTTCCAACCGGCGAACGCGTCCACGGACGAAACCGTGGTCGGCGCGGAAGGGGTTCCACAGTTTATAATCGAAGCCGAGCGGAAGGCAGTCCCGCTCCGCCGACCGCGGTTGGCGACGTACGCGATCGCGTCCTCCGTCGCGGCTGCGCAGTTGGTGTACATCTTGCAGCAGTCGAGCAGTTTGGAAAGCCCGATCTTAGCGGCGGCGAGCGACGTGTGCGTGATGATTGTCGGGAGCTTGCTGTGGAGAGAAGAGCTGAGAGGACGCGCGAAGCGGTTGAAACGGATATGGAAAGAGGCGAAAGAGAGAGAGACGGCGATGACGAGAGCGGAGCAAGGTTTAGGGGAGACCGTGTGGACGGCGAGGATGAGAAACGTGAATAAGAGTTTTAGCAGCAGCGGCGGCGGCGGCGGAGGCGGCGGCGGCGGCAGTAGCAGAGGCGGCGGAGGTAGCAGCGGCGGAAAGAATAAGACTTCAACGACCGATGAACAACAGACCACGAATGACGAAAAAGATTACTACCCGACCGGCGTGACCGTCTCGGAACTGAAACAGAGCGACAAACAGCGTCGCGTGGTTGAAGTGAACGGGAAGAAAATCTTGTTGCAATATTTCATGGACGAGTTGTATTGCGTCTCGAACAAGTGCCCGCATTTGGGGATTTCGATGCAAGGGAAAACGGCTTTATTGAGCGCTGGATTGGAAGAACCGAAGAGAGACGGTTCGAAAGCGCCGTGCATCGTGTGTCCCGCGCACCAGACGGCGTTTGATATGGAGAGCGGAGAGGTTGAAGGAGAGTGGTGTCCGAAATTGCCTGGGAAAGGCGTGCCGGTTTTGGGGAAGGCGTTGGAGAAGGAGAGAAAACCGATCGAAGTTTTCAAGACGAGAGTAGAGGAAATGACCGGAAGCATATTAGTCGCCGTGCCGTAAATAGGTTGTACAATTTATTTTTTACATCTATATCGCGTGCTTTTCGTCTTTGTTACTTTTACTCGCTTCAACTCCCGGGCGTAAAGCTCTCCATGATGGCACCCGCGGCCGATATCCCCGTCCACTGTTGAGTTTGGCTCACAATCAAACCGTTTTCGCCGTTCGTCTTCCACGTGACCGTCCCCGTATACGGTTTCACTCGCGGATGCCACGGTAGCTTCAAATACCCTTCGCAATCGTATACGCCCACGATGGTGTGGTCGTCTACGATATCTATGCTTTTCAAATCAACCGAACTCGTCTCTGGATCGAACAAAATCTTGAGCGCGTTCATATATTTACTCAACGACTTCGTCGTGTTCGTCGGGTCGATGAATGCGCAGTCGTCCTCAAAAATCTCCGGCGTTAAATTCCCGGTGACGAAATACGCTCCTTTAAACGTTCCGTCGGAAAGTTTTTCAATCGGTTGCAAGTCTCGCTCTAAAATCTCTCTCACCTCTTTCACGGAAACGCCGACGCGCTTCTCTCCGCCCACGTGCACAGGTTTTCCTAACGGCGCCAGCTGCAGCGCGTGCGCTTCCTCCGCGCTCGTCGAGAAAAAAGAGGAGAGTAAAAGCGCCGCCGCAACAACGGTAGTCTCTCTCCGTCCAAAACTTTTTCCAACTGTCTCGTCGTCGTCATCGCGAATAATCATCGCAGTTTTCTCTCGCGAACCAAGCGAGCGGCGGCGACGAGCGCCAAAAGAAGAGACATCCGTCGCTCTTCTTCGTCGTCTTCTCGTGGCGTTACCGTTATTGGACGACGAAAAAGCGACGACGGCATCCGCCAAAGAAGAAGAAGAAGAAGAAAAAGCGCGCATTTTTTGTTTTGTATAAGACTGGGGAAAAATACGATTTTCTCCATTTTAAAAGATATCGAATATCGAATACACGTAAACATCAGAGAGAGAGAGAGAGACAGAGTGAAACACGGCGCACCGACGACGCGCGAAAAGAGAAAGAAGAGATAGATAGATAGAGAGATTTTTAGATACACGCAGCACGTGTGTATAAAGTTTAGAGAGTTGTTTAGAGAGAAAGAAGAAAATGGAAGGCGACGACGCCGGAGGGAGATTGAAATCCTCCCGACAGAGAAACGTCGCGGCGGCGTTGCGGAAAGTAGACGCGGCTGGGAGAGAAGCGGCGATTTCAGCGCGATTAGATGCTCTGGAGAGAGACGCGTTACCGGAAGACGAGGATAACAAAGGCGACGAGGACGAGGAGTTTGTGGTGGAGGAACCGAAATTGGACGGCGCGATGACGAAAATCGTCGCGAAGAAGAAGACAGGAGGGAAAGGCGGCGGAGGCGGGAGAGCGACGAGAGGCGCGGCGGATTCAAGCGGGAAAGCGTTATCCGCGAAAACATTGAGAACTTTTAATCAACTCTTAGAAGCGAACGCGCTGGACCAAGCGCCGGTTGGGATACCGACGTACACGTCCATCGCGGCTGGGCCGCCGAGTAGCGGCGCGCCGAGAAAGTTTTGCTCGGTGTGCGGATTTCCGAGCCCGTACACGTGCTCGCGATGCGGCATGCGATTTTGTTGCAGGAAGTGTAATCAGATTCACACGGAAACCAGGTGTTTGAAGATGTTAGGGTAGCACGTGTGATTGATTTGATTATAGATATAATAAAAAGTGTAAAAAGAGAATGCTGGTATTAGTACTATCGTATGTATATGTGGGCTGTGAAGAAAACGAACGCGTTTATTTAAAACGCTTAATTTTTGATTTATTTTCCTCACAACCAAAAAACACATCACCCACCCACGCCCGGGCATCTCGCAAGTTCTCTTTCTCCTCCAAACATGCAGCGATTAGACTCCGCCGATATCGTCGGCTTGTGCAACGACGAACTCTATCGCCGCTATTGCGTGTTTCCCGGCGTGTATTCCGCGCCGCACGACGACGAGGCGTGTTGTCGAGAGTTGCACGGGGATTCGAACGAATCAGATCCAGAAAAACTGGCGAGATTGCACATGGGGCACGAGGAAGGGACGGCGTTGTATCACGCGTGCGAGGCGCAGTATTTTCACTCGCAGCTGCCGCTGTCGGAAAACGCAGACTGTTGCGACGCTGGGTTGGATTTTGGGAGTAAACAACAACAACAACAGAAACGCGATTATGATAGTAATCGGAGAAAAAAAACGTACATTTCCAAAGAGTTTGCTCAGCTTGGGAGCACGGAAGCGTGTTCTTCGCTGCGAGCGATAAAGAAAAAATTGAACGAGTGTCACGAAGACGAGGAGGGATTCTTTTACATCGTGCAGTTGCGAACGGAGCGGTTGAGCGGAGACGTGGAGATTGTTTTGGACGAGTATAGGAATAAAATTGAGAACGATAGCGTGAGCGGCGGAGAAGAAAGTAAGGAGAACGTCGAGAAGGTGAACGAGAGCGATAATACGAAAAAAGAAGACAAAGACGATGAGGAAGATGATGATGGTAATATTAACGAAGAGTTTGTGCGCATAAACGGGACGATAAACGTTGAAGCGATCACAAAGATTTGGATCGCTCGGAGAGCTGGCGCGTACGGGATGAGCGGAAAGTTCACTTGCGTAGAGCCGCCGATGATCTCAATCGATGATTTCTAAAATGTACTTTTTTTAACAAATTTCAAAACAAAAGCGAACAAAGATTTAGAAACCTACTTCGCGCATTTTCACTAACTGCCTAAGCTCTTCGGCCCATTGATCCATACCTTTTTGACTTTCAAGTTCTGCACATTTCGAGTCTTCTTGGCTTCTCGTCGTCACCGCACACGTACCCGAGTCGCAGTCGCCGCATGCAAACAATCCTCTTTCGTTTGCCCATTTCCGAAACGGTTCGAACCGATCTTTAGCAAACGCGACTAGTAAAACGCGTCGTTGCTTGGCTACGTTCGCGAGTTCTTTCGACCACACCAAATGATCGACTCGAAACAATTCTATCGATTCTGGTTCGTCCTTGTTCTCTTCCTCATCTGGTTGCGATCCGGGAGCAACGGCATACACAAAGTACGGGAATCTTTGACTAAATTCTGGGGCGAATCCTAACGCGTGAGCTCGCATGATGATCACCGAAGGCATGCCGTCACCTAAAGCACCGGTTGCGCTCAAACCATCGAGAACACCGCTTTGCAGCTCATCCGCAGCAGATAAAATAATCGGAATACCTCCCACCATTGCTTCTCGAGGCGACAGTTGTAGCAGCTCAATCTTCGTGCCTTTTCGCCTTCTTTCTTCGTCTAAAGCGGAACCGAAATATAGCGTGCGCCCCCAATCGGCTTCACCGATTGAACCGAAAACTTCTTTTTTGCTCACCTGCTTTGTCTTCCTAGTCTTTCCGACAAAACTCGAGACTAATCGCAATCGTTTCGCGTCTTTCGCGTTCGGCAAAGCCAGCTTCATTTGTTCCAACGCGAAGAACTGTTCCGGAGAGCCTTCGAAAATTCTAGCCACTCCAGGGACGGCGTTTTTCCGAAACGCTCGCGCGGCAGCTAAAGCAAACGGCGCTTCTTTCGCGCCAATTGCTAATACGACGAGATGATTGTTGTTTCCAATGCGAACAAGGTCCCTTAAATGGGCAGAATGTTTCGACATGCGGGATCGTGTGCGTTTGCTACTTTTACCGAGCAATAATCTCCTGCTCCTTCTCTTTTCTCCTTCTTGTGCTATAGATTCTACCTCTTCATCAGCGTCGTTGCTCTTCTCTTCGCTATTTGCTAACGTCTCCACGACAGCTTCTTCGATCTTCTCCTCCACGCTGTCCTCTGCGAGTATGCCTAGAGCTTTCTTCTCCTCGTCTTCCTCCAACGCCTCTCTTATCAAGGAGGGAAACATCCCTAATTTCTCCTCTGCGTCTTCATCCACCCCCCAATCGGACTTTCCCATCCCTCGCAAACGATACACGTTTGTGTCCGCGAGAAAAGTTATGTAATTTCTCGCGAATCGGCTTTCTAAATCTCTCGCTAAATGTTCAAACAAAGCATCCCTTCGCTCCTCGCCAGCATTTGCGGAGGATAATCTCCCTAGATACGCGCAGTGTCGATTGTAAAAATACGGCACTTGCGCCGCCCGAATCCTCGCATCGCACGCCGACGCGTCTTCGTGTATCTCCTCCAGTATTGTCGGAAACATTTGTTCGTTATCTGTCGTACCCAATATCGCCTCTACCCCAGTCGCATTGCTCAGAAAAGCTTTCGCTTGATCCAACCAACCGGACGAACCGCTCGTCGATTCAGACTCGAATGACCCATACATTCTTTCTGCGATTGGTCCTCCATTCAAAGATACTCGATAAAACATGAATCCGCACAGGATCATCGATATCAGCGCTCCTAAACATGCCGCGCCTCTTCGTCGCGCCCGCTCTGTTGGCACCTCAGTGTTCTTCCCAATTAATCTCGAGTCGAGTTCCCACGTCCGCACGACTCGCGCGGAAAAATAAATGATCTTATCGTACGCGTAGAAAATGTACGTGTACAAAGGCACGTGTATTGAGGAGGTGGTGTCGTCGGAGATGGCGTCCAGAAGGACACGATTCTTTTCTCCTTCCTCTTCTTCTCTGCTGTCGTCGACATCATCGTTCGATTTTTGTTGAGCGGAAGACGACGACGGCGACGCGAGATCAACGACAGTGTCGTCGGCAGAATTGCTCCCGTCGTCCTCGTCCGGTAGTGGCGCCAAAACGGACATTTTTTTACTGTATACGAGCGCGGGCGCAGGTCTCACGTGAATGACATTTTGGGAATAGATAAACGCGCTCTCTTTTTGAGGAACTCTGGGAGTATATGGAAAAATTGGGCTTCCGCGGGTTCCAGGAAAGCAGGATTCGATTTCTAGATTGCTATTATAATTAACGCGCATTACAACAACCACTTCCTCACCTTCCCCATACTCAACCATTTTCTACACATGGAGAACGTTTTAAGTTCGCTCAAACGAACTCGCAGAGCCATTACGACGCGTCTTCGATCGATGCAGTTTTCACGAAAGTTGACATCGCTTCGTTTCGCTCTCGACGCGTGGTCGAGTAACGTTTGGATTGATTTGTAGGCTTCGCGTCGAGCGGTTGGGTAGCGTTTCCCAGGAGTCAACGCGCGAATGGCGACTAGATTTAACGCTTCGGTAATTTCTTTTGCGCGGATATCTTTCTTTTCGAGTTCGAACTCTTCTTCTTCTTCTTCTTCTTCTTCGTCATCTTCCTCAACAGAGAATATGGCGTCTGCGATTGCAATAAGCTTTCTCGACGGTCGACCATTAGGGAACACCTCAAATCGACTCGACGATGTTTCATTCGTCAGTTCCAAGACTTTCTTTTGCACCAATCGCGGATTCTCAAATCCATAGACTTTATCGCACGCCGCGAAGAGCTCTTTGAAAGATATTGTAACCGAATTGTGCGGGTTACGGCTAGAGTTGGGTAGAAACCCGTACCGGCGCAACAGTTCGCCATCGGATAATGGACCGTACGTGTTGAAGATTTCGTCGCCTTTGCGAATGTCACGAAGTGCAATCATGTTCAAGCGGTTGGTAGAAGCGTCGTGGGAGAGCTTTACCGATGCTAATGCTGGATGCGTGTGGTTTAGCATATCCCAAAACGGCACTAACGCTTGCGTTTCCGTTTCATCTTCTCCGAGAGTAAACGAATAAGACGCGACTATATTTACCGCGTCTCGATATAAACGCGCGAGCGATTGACTTTGAGAAGCCTCCGCCGAATTCGCTGCTGGTTTGGAAGACGAGATGTCTTCGTCGCTATCGTCCTCGCTATTCTTATTAACACTATTGTTCTTCATCAGTCTTCGTTTCTTATCGGTGTTATTGATGTTATCAGTCAAGCTCCCGTAATCATCGTCCATGTCGTTACTAAGCGCCATCATCTCCACGTTCACATCTCTCTCTTTATTCTTTTTCTCGTTCTTCAATAACTGTTCAATTGCCTCTCTCAATGCCTTTGGAGCCTTGCCTTTGCCATTCGCCACTGCCTCAAAAAACGGTCTCGCAACCTTCTCAAAGTGTAACTGAGTCAACGACGGCACCTCTTTACTTTCCTCGTCCGCGTAAGATTTAAACCTCGCCCAACAATCTGTTCCTCGCAGACGTTCTTTCTGCGCTTCTGTCCACGCCAGCAAACAATCGGAAAATTTTTTGACTCTTGGCATCGTAGCTAAGTACGGGTAGTATCTGGACTTGATACCTAACGCTAACTCGCATGTTATAGCGACTATAAGGGCTTCTCGCTGTAATCTTGGTTCACCATTGTCCATTCCTTCGTCTTCTTCTTCATCTTCTTCTTCCTCCATCGTTATTCCGCGATGCCCGCACGAAGACGCTTCCTTAACAACCTTCTGACAGTCCCTCAAATTCAACTCCACGACTGCCGACGCGCACGCGCACGTACTTTCCGCCAATAAAACCGAATCGTCTGGTACGGACACAACAACTTTACCCGCTTTAATGTCCTCCGTCGCCACGCACCCGCGGTAATATCTCGAAGACGCATCGGTACCGTCGCCGCCGCCGATGCCGTGTCTGCGCGTAAAGTATCCAATCGAGCAGCCGTTCAACTGGACGTTTAACTCGCGCTGCAGATAGTCCAGATACTTCAATTCGATCGAAGAGAGAGGTTTGGCGAGACCCTCGCGAGTCGCCGGTAATTTCGAGGGACTCGGTTCGTCTTTCACGCCGTTCGACGATGACTTTCTGTTTTTAGTGTTCGTCAACGGTGAGCGCATCGTACTTGTTTTTTTCTGCGGGAAAAGTGCGAACATGTGAGGGATGATGAACGCTCTGCAAGACTCTTCTAAAATACAAATCACAAACTCTTTCTCTTTCTCTCTCTCTCTCTACGTCTAGTTGCACACGTCCTCTAAAGTGTACCTCCCTCGGAACTCCTCTCGTATGGTGCTAAACCCTCGATTTGGATTCTCGGCATTTTTTGGCCCGTACGTGATGTAAAACAACACCCGTCTTTTCTCGCTGACATTTTCCGTGCCGCAGTGTAAGAGTCTCGAGTCAAAGACGGAAGCATCGCCAGTTTTGAGCAGCGCTTTCACGTTCTGTTTCAATAAGCTCGGGCCTCCGAGTTCTAGGTTTTCCTGGAAGGATTTGTGCGCTTCCAAGGTGTTCGTTTCCGGTATAAATAAGGTTGGACCCATGGCTTCCGTTATGTTTTGCAAGGCGATGAAGGTGGTAACGGCGCAGAGATTTTGGCGGTAGTTCGTATCCGGGTGAACTGGTTGTCGAGAGCTTTGCGGGTCAGAGACTAACGCGGCGAGCTCGAGAAGTTCAATTTGGTTCTCATCGGAGCTCGACCCTCCCATGTTTCTGTTTCCGCATGTTTTCGCAAGGATTTGTCTCAAATTCGAGCTCGCCTCTTTCGCCGCTTTTCGCACCGTCGGATGTTTCAAATCTAACTTGTAATCGAACCTATTTTTTCGCGAATACACGTTCCCAAAGTTAGGATTGGCTCTATCTTCGGAATCATTAGCGATTGCGGCGTTGACGTGAGCCAATAACTCTCCGCACGTCTCTTCAGAGAGGACCTTTTCCACGCCGACGCATCCTTGCGCCTCCAAAAATTTGGCGCCGTCATCTTCTTCACTCCCCGAAGAAGAAACCATCCGCAAACTTCCGCTCTTCCCCGCGTACTTCTCCATGTACTCCTTCTGTTTATTCACGCGATCCATCGTCGCCGCTTCGGTCGTTTCCGCCTGATTTTCAAACGACGTCACCATCCCGTATCCGGCGAGAATCAGCGTCACCAATACCACCACAAAGTTCGCTCCGGAATCGAATCCTTCCGGCGTCGTCGGACCGCCTTGAAAGACTTCGCCCGTGGCGGTCAAAATCTCACGAGCGAACGCAGGTTGAGAGAAGCACATCGAGTGCACGAATAGGAGAAACGGAGAAGAAAACGATGCCGTTTTGGATGTCTCTCTCTTGTCCCCTACGAATCCCCTATCCCTAGCATCCTCGTCAGTCTTCGAGCAACCCCGCCGCGAGAGCGCGTTTTCAGACGATGCCATCGATGCTTTCCTCGTTCTGCGACGACGCTGAGTCTTCCCGTGCTGCGCGGTGTCGCGTTTGAGTCGACCGCCGGCGATAATGCGAGACGAAAAAACGCTTCGCATGTTTTTCGTCGCGCGCGTCTTTTTGCTTTTGTTGTGAGGTTGAATGTTGAAAACGGCGAACACGCTTAGAGGATAGGCGTGATTTTGATGATGTAGACTTCTCAATGCGTGCAGATTACGTCACGCGCGCTCTATCTAACGCTAATAATTATTACAAACACACAACTAATATCTCGTTCTAAATTTCGCTATTCTAACATCTATGCTTCCGGGTTCTTGTATTGTCTCTCGCGCAACCCGCCTTCCTCTCTTTTTTGCAACGCGGTCATTTTCGCCAGCGGGCCTTTATCTTTGTGCAGATAAATGACTTCGCTCAACTCGTCCGCGAAGTAGTGCTGCGCTAGCGCAGCGCACATTCGGCAACACTGCAAGGTGACTAAGAGCGTCTTCTTTGTGCCGGTGGTGGTATCAAACCTCTCGCGATTCATGAGCAAGTTCATCTCGGCGTGTAACATTTTATTGCCGCCGTTTGTGTTTTTCGCGAGAGATATGATTTTGCCGGTAGTATCGTCTCGAAGCGCAGCGATGACGTTCCTGTGAGAGATGCGCGCGAAGTACACTTCGTCTTCTTCTCCGTGTTCTTTTCTATTTGCATTCGAAGCTCGAAAGAATGCATCCGCGTCGTTGGGATAGGAATCCGTACTCCCGAATTCATCCACAATCATTCCATCAGATTCCATTTTCCCTCTCGCCAATGCTCTTTCGCTGTACTCAGTCACGTCTACAAAATCGTATCCATTCTTTCCTCCTTCTCTCTCCTCCTCCTCTTTCTCCATCATTTCCGCATCCTGCACGACGCACACCTTCGAGTGTCCGACCTTCACCATCGCTCGATCCAACGCCGACAACGTCACCTTCGTCGCCGCTTCTTCGCCCGAACGCTGCTTCTCCTTCGTCAATCCTCGACACACGAACATCCTCTCTCGACACTTCATATCCCCGTAATTCCTCTCTTCTTTCCCACTCTCGTGCTCTTGAAACGCCATTTCTCTCAAACCGCATATCAAATTAAACGCGGCGCTTTTACGCTCGCTCGTCGCTCTCGCGCAATACAAAATCGACGAACGGTCCTTCCTTTTATCGAACGCGAATGCCACGGAGTAACCACCTTCATCATCATAATCGCGAAACTCCTCGCGCCTGAAAAAGAACTCTCGCACGGCCGAGCACGCTCGAATTTCCTCCCTCGTCGCGACGTGCGGCGCGCTTTTCTTTTTCTTTTTCTTCTTCTCCTTCTCTTCCGAAGTTAAGGAGGAAGAGGAAGAAGAAGAAGAAGCGAGCGGTCGGTTGAGAGAACGCTCCTTTTCCCCACCTCTTCTTCGCTTTTGCTGCTGCTGCGCGTGATGTTGTTGTTGCCACCGTCGTCGTCTGTCGAGAGAATAATAAAACGAAGAAGAAGAAGAAGAAAACGTGCAACGATGACGACGACGACGATGCGCGAAGAGGAGTAGTCTTTGCGCCGTCGTTGCCGTCAAAGTCGATGCCATCTTCGCGCGCCGTTCGTTGTGTTCTGTGGGGGGCGTTCGCCGTGGCAAAAAAGAGTGCTCAAAATTGCACCAAAACCCTAAACATGAAAAAGGGGAAAAAAAATGTTCCATTTGAGGATCGCGGTATATCTCATCTATCCATCCACACAGATAAATAAGAAAAGGAACGGGTTGTTCACTCGTCGTCTTCTTTCGTCGCGCACGAATATATTGACATGATGGACTTTTCCTTCTCCTCCGTGAGAGCGTTGCTCGCGTACGAGTACACCGAAGAAACAATCTCCCAATACTTTTTCGCTTTTGCATTCGTCTCGTTTCTCACGCACGAGTGTTTACACTTTGCGAGCGAAAAACTTTTCCCGAGCAGATTTATTTTCGGCGAAAAGAGATGGTCGAAATTACCGGAGCATCGCCGATCGCAAGTCATTCACGCGCCGAATCAAATCTTTAACGGGTTACTCGCGGGAAGTTTAGTGAAGGGGAGTTTGGAGCGGTTTCCGTCCACGTTGAAAAAGAATGGGAAATTTGACATCGGGAGACGAGTCGTTTCGAGCGGTGGATTATTTGGAAAAGGAACGAAAGCGGTGTTGTATAAACGGTCGACGGTGCTCGCGACGGCGGCGTCGTGCGGGTATTTGTTGTATGATTTCTTGTTGTTGACTATTTTTGACCGGAAGAATATGCTCCGAGCGCACGGGAGACGACAGTATACGATTTACATTATGCACCACCTGTTGCCGATATTGATGTGGCCGTTGGCGATGCGGTACGGGACGTTTGAGTATTTCGTCGCGTGGGGTGTGCGTTCAGAGTTGAGTCAAGCCGCGATGGGTTTGAGAACTATATTCATCGGGATGGGAATTTTAGATACTATTTACGGGGCTATGGTGCAATTGAGTTTTGTCGGGGTGTACTTTTACGTGAGGATGTGGCCTTTGGCGGATCACGTCGTCTCGATGGCGAAAGCAGATTGGTTCGCCGAGAACGTGCCGAGGTGGCAGTTACCTTTCGCGTTTTTTACCGTGCCAGTACCGGCGATGTTGAATGTGTACTGGTGGTTTATGATCATGGGTGCGTTTTGGAAAGTAGTTAGTGGGGAAAAGAAGAAAAAGAAGGAGGCGTGAGAGCGGCGTTTGCGCTGTCAAAGGTCTTCAAAATTTAGAGGAAAAATAGTAAATTATTTATGCGCATTCGTTTCGTTACGCTCACACAACGCGTCATTAAAAAGCATCGTTCATAACGTTCGCGTACAAACGCTCGGGTACGTACGATGTACCGCTGATTGTCTTTATGGGCAAGAGAAACGCGCATTTACGTTTCTCGTTCTTCTCGAATTTTTCGCGCTCTAATCCGGCTGTTTTTGCTCTCTCGGTGATGCGTTTTTCGCGAATAGAAACGCCCGAAAAGGTTTCAAATTCTTTCACGGATCTCTCCTTCCCGATGTTGAACTTATCGTCATCGTGTATGATGAGCTTCCCACCAGCGGCGTCGTCTGAAACTGCCCCGTCGCACACGATTTGAAAAATACGTCGGCAGGAGTACTCGTTCAGTCGCGTGCGTCGATTGACCGCTTGCGGTGTCCCGTATCCGGCGTCGTATATGGTCGCATATAACAAACGTCCTTTGCGCCTGTCTTCGAGGAACGATTCGCGTCGGTGCCGCGGATCGTGACAGTGTAAAAGTGGCACGATTGGAGGTGTTCGCACGTCCCAATTTTTGGTAAACAACTTGACGGATGTGGATATTTCTTCGCCTAAATATAAAAACGGCGCGTGAACATCCGACGGGCAGTCTCGAATGAACGCCTCGCTCGGACCGAACATGAACAAATTCGACACAAACGGTGATTTTAAAGACTTTTCTGGTTTCGCGTGCAACTTGGACGCGGATAAGTGCGGAAATTTTTTCCCAAACGCGTGCGCGGTGAGCATCGCCGGAGCATTTCTTTCCTCTTTCGACGGGAAAGTTCTTTTTCCGTACAAGAACACGTGATGGTCCGTTTCGTAAGTTTCTGGATTCAAGACGGGAGATGTTTCCAGATCGTACCCCAACGGATGAGCGGTTAAGACGACGCCGTTATTATTGTTGCACTCTACTTCGTTATCCTTTTCGGCTCGTTCCAACTCGCGAAACAAGGTCTCGTCCCAATCCGCATCAAACGCTGTTTTCGCGTCGACGTATAAAACGTGCGATTCGCCTCCCCACAATCGATCGGCTAAGTGTCTCGAGTAGCACGGTCCATCGGAAGAATCCCAGTTCACGTGTGTTTCTCTCACGTTCTTCAACCATTCCCTCTCCTCCTTGTTTTTCAAGGCATCGAAAATAGCGCGCGCGTTGTGTGCCTTCTTCTCCTTCTCGTCTTCGAACTCTTGCACTTCTAACTGTAATTTTCTCACGTCTTTCATTAAAAACTTCTCCGGATCTTGATCGCCTTTCATCTTAGCAACTTCTTCCTCCGCTTTTGCGGTGATTCGATTGACTTGATGGTGCAAGCGGCATACGCACCGTTCGCGTTCGCCACTTATCGGGGAGACTTCAGTGGTCGTTTCCGTTTTGTATTGCCAACAAATGCCGACGAATACGCGGGAAGGCTCCTTGGCATTTTCAAATAACGAGCGGAGCGTGTGTTGGGCTTCTAAATCGCGATAGACGCGGAGAGAAACGAAAATAGTTTTCTTTGTTGGCTCGTGCACTCCGGTTTCCGTTTCTGCCGTCGTCGTATTTTTGAGCTCTTGATCGATTTTTTCGCGCATGCTCGCAAATCCGGAATCGTGCCTCCAGAAATCTTTCACGATAGCTTTGTACGCTTGCTGCGCTTTTAATAGCTTCTTTTTCGAACCGGCCGCGTCCGGATGGCGGGCCATTATTTGGTTCAAGTATGCGTCGCGGACTCGCGATTCTCCCGAGCCTAGCGGTATTTTGAGTTCGTCGTAAGCGCTTTGTAACGATGGATCGTATCCTCTCTTGTGTTCGATAACCTCACCGAGAAATGGTGCAAACATCGGATCCGTTTGCCACCACCGTACAGAAGATGCTCGCTTATTCGTGCTTTTCGCTTCGTCGGTTGTCAATCGATGCTCTTGCTGTCGTTCGTTGCGTCTGCGCGCGAGCGCCTCGAGACTCTTCTTGTGCTTCTCCGATGTCGCCAAAACTGAAGGGATAACTTGATGTTCTCGTTCGTCGTCATCACTCGAAGACGATGCGTAGGCATCCTTGTCGTCGTCATCTTCACCATCGCTTTCTTCCGTTCCGTCGTTGTTCTCGCCGGAGGCAACTTTAGGGAGATTGTACACCGGCGTGAAGCTCGAAGCGTCCGCGATTGATAAACAGCACGAGGAACACGACATCATCTTGACGTTACAAACGTTCCCGCACATCTTGCATCGTTTGAAATTAAACTCTCTACGCGCTTTATTCCTCTCCTTTGGTGCAATAGATGCCGGGTCGTCGGAACGCTCGCTCGTTTTCCCCTCCTCGCGTTTAATTTGGGCCAACGTCATCATCTGTTCAATAGCTTCTAGTCCCATGCCGTCAATCATAGGTTTTTCGTGCAACTCTTCTTCTTCTTCTTCTTCTTCCGTGTCAGTGCCGCTCCTTTCCTCTTCCTTTCCCTCCTCTTCGACATCAATGTCATCCATTCCTCTCGGTGCCGTCGTCTTTGAAATCTCCCATTTCGGCATAGTCCCCGGTTGCTGCCCTTCCATTCTGCCTCTCTCCTTCCTCTTCTCCTTCTCTCGTTCACTCTTCGCCAACTTTTTCTCGTACTCTCTCTCTTTCACCGCTAACTCTCGCAATTTCGGATGCACCTCGTCCACGAACGTCGGATCCAATCGTAACATTTTATCCAACGCTTCTCTCGCACGCGGAAACTCTCGCATCTTCTCCAAAGCTTCCGCACGACGAAACAACGCCTTCGGAAACTTCATCTTCGATGCCTCGAAACTGGCGTCCGCGTGCTCTAACGCGAGTTTAAATTTGTTTGTTTTTAGATAGCACGCGGACAAATTCGCGTGAATCTTTGCCTTTTCTACCTCCTCGTCGTCGTCATCAACTCGCGACAAAGCTCTCTGGAAAAACTCAATCGCGGTTTCAAACTTCTCGTCCGCGAAAGCCGTCCGCCCGCACTCGACGTCGCTCACCTCCACCTCCGCTCCTACCTCCACCTTCCCGCCTCGTTTCTCTCTTTCCTCGCTCTCTTCCTCTCGCCGTATCTTTTCGTACGCCCGTTTCATCCTCTCGAACTCGTCGGAAGAAGAAGAAGAAGAAGAAGAAGATGTTCTCCTCTTGTCCGGGTGTAACAGTTTGCACTTCTCCAAGAAAACTTTCCGTGCGTGTTCCGCTGAACTCGTTCGACTGATGCCGAGCGCGTCGTACGGGTTCGTCTCGTCGTCGTCGTCGTTAACGGTTGTCGTTGTGGTGGTGCTCGTCGTCATCGCGGATCGTTATGTGTGTCTGTAGCGCAGAGAGAAGAGAGATTCGAGATCTCCCACACAGCGCATTCGATGTGTTGTGTAATAAAAAAAATTTCGAGCGTTTTTTTCTCTCCTCGTGCTTGTGGATTTTAAAACCCTAAAACCCCAAAAGTTTTAAAAAAAGAGCTCGCAGCAGCTTCGACACCACAAACGCGGTCGCGTGTGCACGCGACCCGACAAAACGCGAGAGGGTATTAGCGTAAGAGAGAGAGAGAGAGTGAAGTAGAGATCGTACACATATATTTTAGAGAGGGGTATAGAAATAAAACACAAAAAATGTCTGAAGTCCCGCCGTACGAGGAAGGTTTGCGCTCGGTAATCTCCTCCCATCCGCCTCCTCCCGAAAAGGAGGAGAAGGAGAAAGAGGACGACGTCGCCGGAGAGACCACCACCACGAAAGCGAGGTCGATTCCGGTGCCCAATAACAACAACAACAACAACAACGCTCATTCGTTTGCCGCGTCCGCGATGAGAAGAGACAACTCTGGACAGTCCATCGCGTCGAGTCAAGGGAAACGAAGTCGAAGCGATTTGCTCGCGGCGGCGGAGGAAGAGAAGGAGTTATCCTCGATGATGGAAAACAACGACGACGACGACGACGAGAACAACAACAACGACGGGGAGATTTTAGCGGACGCGAACCAACGGCAGCACGAGAGCAGCGGGAAGAACAACACCAACGACGCTCCGTTCGAGAGCACCAACAACGACGCCGCGAAGAACAACGACGCCGAAGAGAGTCCGTCCTCGTCCTCTGACCTTCCAAAAAGAGAAGGCGAGAAGGAGAGGAAGAGCTTGAGGCCGACGAACAACTACGGCGCGGAAGTGGCGAGTCGGATAGAAGCGACGCTGAGAGGCGTCCGTACGACGAGCGAAGATATTGGTGGCGTGGGGGGGTTTGCGAACGCGTCGAATTCGAATAGTTTAGGCGAGAGTCCAACGACGAGGTTGGATTACTTGAACCAAGCGACGTTTGATTTGAATAAGAGTAAGAGAGTCGGGAGCGGCAACAACAATACGAATGCGAGTAGTTTGAACGCGAACGATGGCAAACCTCCGAAGCACGACGTGTTCGGTGGTGGCCAAGCAGCAGGAATGTTCGCCGAGAATTCGGCAGTAGCGAGAGTGGCGTTGGATGCGCACGCAGCGAGAGCACCGAGCCCTGCGGAAGGCATGGATTCAAAGTTGTTGAGAGTTCGGTCGATGGTCACGTTGGACGGGTCGGCACCGGATTTGTCGGCTATGGGCGGCGGTTCGAGCGCAGAGGGCAGTCTAGAAGCCACCGACGACGAAGATGCGCTCATGATGGACGAAGAAGAAGTAGATATCGATGCAAACAACAGAAACAACCAACGACAAGGAGTGAAAGAAATAGATTCACCGACGACGAAATCAAAACAGACGAGCGAGAATGACGGAGGAGCGAATTTGGATAGAAGCGGCCACTCGGACGGTTCCGTGCGTTCTGCTGAAGAGGGCGTGTCTAACGAAACGAATAATTTGGCACGAGAACAACCCAAAGCAGCTTTGAAGCCTCCAGCTCGCGTTCTTTTCGGCGTGTACGAGGCGCAGGGACAACGACCGTACATGGAAGATCGATACGCTATCATCTCGGATTGGAAATTTGAGTGCGCCGGAAAAATGAGTCAAAACAATTATTACAACAACAACAACAACGGACAACAACAACAACAAATGATCGGCGATAAGCAATACATCGGCGTGTACGATGGGCACAACGGCGATTGGGCCGCTTCGTACGCTAAGGAGAAAATGCACACCCACCTAGAAAAGTGTGCGTTCATCGCGAACGGCATCTCGCCGGACGCGTCGCAACAGGAACTCGAACAGTTTGAACTCGGCGTGAAAAACTCCTTAATCCGATCGTTTATCGATTTAGACGAGGAAATCTTAGACGGTACGAAAGCTTTAAACAGACGCGACGGCTCCACGGCCTCGGTCGTCTTGCGCGTGGCCAACCACCTCTTTGTCGCGCACGCTGGTGATACCCGAATCGTTATGGGCAAACGCGCCATGGGCCTCCATGACGTCCGCGCCAAAGCGTTGACGGAAGACCACAAACCATCGCTTCCGCGCGAGCGCAAACGCGTCTACGATGAAGGCGGACGCGTTGAATTCTGCGGTTGCTGGCGCGTCATTGCCGAAAATCGAGGTCGCAACGTTCGCGCGGCTTTAGCGGTATCGCGCGCCATCGGCGACATCGACTTTAAGCGTCCAGAAAACAAGGGCGTCACGGCAACCCCAGACGTCGCTCGAATAACCTTAGACAACGAAGTCGAAAACGTCATCGTCGCTACGGATGGGTTATGGGACGTTATAGGCGACCAGGATGCCGTCAGACTGTGTCAATCTGTCTTGCGAGGTCGCTTCTCGGAAGATGCCTGTCGTGAAGCCGCCGAGGCGCTGACGCAAGAGGCGTTAGAGAGAGGTAGCAGTGATAACGTCACAGTCGTCGTTGCCTGTTTTCAGCATTAAAACAAGAGAGAGAGAGAGAGAGAGAGAGAGAGAGAGAGAGAGAGAGAGAGAGAGAGAGAGAGAGAGAGAGAGAGAGCGAGAGAGAAGAATC